>VOFK01001012.1_pt1 | contig 66028 bp, 71 predicted proteins | sample 5384121 | NCBI WGS metagenome assembly VOFK01 (sample SAMN12384730, study PRJNA508395) | human gut metagenome | isolation source: healthy gut J | host: Homo sapiens | reverse complement strand
CCATCGGGCACAAAGGGCTTTTTCACATAGTTATTAACCCCCAGTTTATATCCTTCTTTCACGTCTTTGGGAGATGTCAATGCAGAGGTGAACAAGATAGGAATATCCCCATCCATTTCGCGGATACGTTCCACCATTTGATAACCGTTCATCACAGGCATATCGATATCCGAAATAATAATATCAGGATGATATTCTTTCCAAGCTTTCAATCCTTCTGCACCATTGGTAGCGGTTATCACTTCGTAGCCACCGATAATTTCCTGCAATTCATTCTTTACGATGTAGCTGAAAGTGGAATCATCCTCCACTAATAATAGTTTAATCATAGCTTTCTATTATTTTAGGTATTAACAGGCTGAATTCACTGAATTCCCCTTCTATACTGTTAATATATACTCTTCCCTCGTGGGCTTCCATTACCTGATAAACGTAGTTCAACCCTAGTCCGAATCCTGAAGGGCCTCCTTTTCGGGTTTGTTTGATGGCCGATGCACGCTCAAACTTCTCGAAAATCTTCTTTTGGTCTTTTTGCGGAATTCCAATACCATTGTCGTATATGTTGATAATATCATGGTTGGCATCACTTGAAGAACTGATGTTTATCTTTACCGATTCCTTGGAATATTTTATGGCATTGTCTATCAGATTACTGATTGCTTCCTTCAGAAACTCTTCGTCGGCATATACTTTTTCTGTTTTTAAGTCTGTAGTGAAATGGATTGTTTTTTCAGTTTTTATGGTGAACTTTTCAATTAAGTCTTCTATCATGGGAGATAATGGAACTTCTTTTTTTTGTTCATCTCCAGTTTGTGCTGTTCCAGTTTCGCCAGCGTCAGCACTTTGTTGGAAAGAGCCAACAAATGTTCCAGTTCATTTTCCACAATAGTAAAATAATGGTTCTTTATTTCCGGCTTATCATCCAGCTTTCCGCTATGCAGCCTGCTGGTGCACATGATGGCAGAGCTGATGGGCGTTTTCATGTCATGAATCATGGCGTAGGAGAAATCTTCTTTCAGCCGGGCTATTTTCCTTTCTGTGATGATGATTTTTATTTGGTAAAACAATCCGATGAAAGCGAATACTACCATAACCGCTGTAGACAGCAACAAGATTCCCATGCGTGCAAATATGCTCCAATGCGGATTCACCAATATCATTTGTACAGTTTGTGATAGGTCTGTGCGGATAGGAATTTCCTTAGAGTGAATGGCATTCCATAGACAAAAGTTTCCTTTTTTGCTTTGTTGAAGCACTTCTCCGGTCTTCGGATTAATAAGATTCAATATGAAATCGCTGCTTATTTTATGCTCTAAGAGGAGAGTGGAAGCGATGGAGTCCACGTCTTCTATAGAGATATAATAACCTAAGTTATAGAGTCCTTCTTCTAAATAAGTGATTTCGGGGATGCTGTCGGTTGCTGCTTCTCCTTTTATATTTGTTCTTTTAGGGGTCTTATTAAGACGAGTAATAGCCTCGTCTTCCATTCCTGTATATAGAATTTGATTTATTTCTTCAGATATATTGTTTCTGATAAGTATATAAGTATTGCATAACCACATTAATTGTAATGCTAATATGGAGGTTAAGCTTATGGCAGTGATTATTTTCAAGTACTTAGTCTTTATCATGTAGCAAATATAATAACTTATTCTTAAAATCGGATAACATTTTGATAACATATTATTATACAATTTCTATTATGTTTGCAACATCAAACTAAAACTCATACATATAATTTAAAGATATAATATTATGGAAAAAAACAATAGTAACATTAAGCAGTAAAGAACAAACTTCTATTTATGGAGGAGACATGAAAAGAATCTATAATTGGGAACCAAGGAAGGATAAAAATCCAAAACCTCAAGTTATATGGACAAACAATTAACATAAAGATAACAATTCAATAACAAAGGGGTAAAAAAAGACAGCTTATCTTTGTTGCATCAAAACAAACACGAAAGAGAGATGGGAAAAACGAGTATAAACGAACAAGATCAGGAAGGGAAACGGATGAATGGTATACCTCATCTTTTTGCTCACCGCTTGTTCAGACGAAGAATAAGGGACTGCCCGAGTCTATAAATAAGGGAAATAATAACACAAACACAAAATGAAGTATGAAAAAGAATGATTATTGCATGATGAAGCCACTCAGTGGTGAGGAACATGTACAGGTATCGGGAGGTTATGTGCCTCCTACGGAGGAACAGATGGAGGAACTTCGTAAAATATATGGGCCATTAGCAGATATTATTTGCTGGTAGCTTTTATACAAACACAATTTTATTAACCAATTAAAAATTTATTATTATGAAAAATTTTAAAGAAAATGCTTTGGTGCAGAAGATGAATTTGGATGAAATGAAAGAAGTGAATGGTGGTTTCCCTTGGTGGATTTTAGGAAGTCTTGCTTACGATATTGTATCCAACTGGAATGAAAGTGTTGAAAGTTTTAATAAAGGTTTATCAGAGGGATTTTAAAATGGAAAGTATTAATAACTTGTTTAGTGTTATAAACACAGAAGATGCCACATTAATATATGGTGGTTCAGAGTTTAGTAACTGGGTTTGTGAGATGTTTGGCAAATTATGTCATGGACTAACACAAGAAAATGGTGCCGATGTTTGTGGTAGAGTATTTTAATTGATAACAAAAAGATGAGTGTGTTTTATAAAGATGTACTCATCTCTTTAAAGATTGCATTATGAGGAAAAAGCTGTATTATATGGGTTCTGGATTTTTCTTTATCTTAGGTATTGTATTATCCAATACTTACAGACCGTATATTTATGAGAATCATATTTTTGATTTTCATTTGGCTGATACAATAGGAAATTTGGTAGCAGTGCCTTCTCTCTCTTGTTATTATTGGCTATGAGAAAATATGAGAGTTTATCTAAAGCTATTCTTTATAGTATTTTTGTTTTTACTTTATATGAAATAATTCCATTTGGAACTTTTGATTTTTATGATTTGATAGCAACATATATCAGTGGATTATTAACTTATTTAATTTTTCTGTTGTTCAAACGAGTGAATAAGAGATAGGTATGCCTACTTTTCAGAAATTCTTCGCTTGATTTTAGCGTGTAAAAGTTGTTCATGTGAAAATAACAATTCAATAACAAAGGAGTAAGAAAAGACAGCTTATCTTTGTTGCATCAAAACAAGCAGAGAGATATGAAATAAACGAGTATAAACGAACAAGATCAGGAAGGGAAACGGATGAATGGCATGCCTCATCTTTTTGCTCACCGCTTGTTCAGACGAAGAATAAGGGACTGCCCGAGTCTATAAATAAGGGAAATAATAACACAAACACAAAACACGATAAAAATTTAATAAAATGGAAACGCTGACGTTAGCAGAATGTATGAATATTTATGGTGGATGCTATATTTACAGTAGCAGTACTAGTCTGACTAGTGTATTTGTAGTACCCAGCCGTTTTAGAGAATTATTTTTTTAGTATATAACAACAAAACACAAAATGAAGTATGAAAAAGAATGATTATTACATGATGAAGCCACTCAGTGGTGAGGAACATGTACAGGTATCGGGAGGTTATGTGCCTCCTACGGAGGAACAGATGGAAGAACTTCGTAAAATATATGGGCCATTAGCAGATCTTATTTGCTGGTAGCTTCTATCTAGATGCAGAATGATTGAATCGATAAATTTTATAAAATAGAAAACAATAATTATATTTAATATTATGGATAATTTAATTAAAGAGTTAGATTTGCAAGCACAGAAAAACATTTCTGGAGGCTTTTGAGATTGGGTTGTTGGTACATTCTTAGGTGGAATGCTTTATGATTTAACATTTCATACTGGCGAAACCATAGAATCATTTAATGCCGGTCGAGATGCAGCTAATGCTATGTGGAATAAATAATCATCTAAAAAAATGGAAAAGTATTATATTAGTTTATCAAAATATGAAGAAATAAATATCGCAGGTGGTTTAAAAAATGTTTGGGAACTACTTGGCTTTTTATTCCAATGTGAGTATAATGGATTTGAGGCAAATAATTTTGCTCCTTCTGTAATGCCTTATAAATAATTTGTTTAACTTTAAAATTGAATGTGCCATATTAGTATGGCGCATTCAATTAAGATATTATGGGACGCCTGATTATTTTCAAAAGAGACAATGTTATGTATTTGTCTAAAAGAACAAGATTAGTATTTTTTATAGTCTGTGTTTCTTTACTCCTTGTTATTTCTGTTATCAATTTTGCTTATAGACCCTATATTTATGAAAATAGTATATATGATTTTTATTTTGCAGATACCTTTACTAATATTTGGGGAGTTCCTATAGCGACTTGTTTGGGCATGGCATTGACACAGAAATTGGTATATAAGGAAATATATTATAGTATGGCAGTTTGTTTGGGGCTGATATGCTATGAAGTTATAGGATTGACTTTTGATTATAAAGATATAATTGCAACTTTTATAGGTGCTTTATTATCTTATGCAATCAATAAAATGGTTATTCGATATAGTTGTTAATTAGAAGATAGGTATACCTACTTCTCAGAAACTGACTTGTTGTGGTGATATTTGTAAAAGATATGAATTTGAAAGATTAATACTTCGTTAAATTTGTAACTAATCCGTTGAAAATAAACAAGTTAATTTAAATAATTTAGCAAGATAAAATAGGTCAAGTAACTGATTTTCAGCATCTTTAATGGTAAACCACCACACATTAAAGTAATGAACAAAACAGCACTTGACCAATATGAGGAAATCGTAACCGATGCTTTGAAAAGTTGTTCTGCGAAGTTACGCAAAAGTTTTAAAACAGCATTCATCCAACTCATGATTTTGTATATGGTACTGCCAAGAAAGATTAATTTCACCCAAATGGGGCGTTACTCAGACAGCTCAGAGCAACGCTTCCGCCAGTTGTTTGAACGTGAGTTTGACCGGATGCAGTTCAACCTCTTCCTCATGCGGCAGCGTTTTTGGTGAAAGTACAAGAAAAGCCATTGCCATCGACGCAAGCTACATTTCAAAGTCGGGAAAGAAGACTCCTTATATCGGCAAGTTCTGGTCGGGATGCGCTTCTGCAATGAAACGGGGACTGGAGATTCTCGGTATCGGCATTGTCGACATTGACAGTCGGGACTGTATGATGCTATGTGCGGAGCAGACACCGGACAAGGCGTATCTGGAAAAGCAAGGCGAAGAGTACAACCTTGTTGACTGGTATCTTGACGTACTCCGCAAATACAGGGACAAGTTGCTTGACATAACACGTTATATCGTTGCGGATGCATGGTTCTCAAAGGCAAAGTTCGTCGGTAAAGGCCTGTCTGCCGGGATTCCATGTCATCAGCCGTCTGCGTGATGATGCCGCCTTGTGGTATTCACATGACGGTGTCCGCACAGGCAAACGGGGACGACCACGCATCAAAGGCGAGAAGATTGATTTTAAGAAACTCGACCTTCAGCGTTGCGAGGTCCTCGACATCGAAGGAGGAAGAGCCTACTCTGTCAAGGCCTATTCAAAGGCAATGAAACGAAACATCAAAGTCGTGGTTCATTACGCAGAATCAGGAGGACACAAAATCTATTTCTCCACCGATCTTGAAATGTCGGCCAAAGACATCATCGAATACTATCGTACACGATTCCAAATCGAGTTCTGCTTCCGGGATTCCAAACAGTTTACTGGACTCAATGATTGCCAGGCAAGAGACTTGAAGAAACTTGACTTCGCTTTCAATGCGTCACCGGCTTCGGTAAACATCGCAAAGGTCATGCGCCAACGGTACTATCCGTCGCTCTCCATCGGACTGCTAAAAGCCTATCTGAGTAACACTTATATGCTCAAAAGAATTTTTAGCAAGTCCGGTATGAAGCCGAACAGAACATTTAATGCTAAACTTATCAAAGAACTCTTTGGCATAGTGGCAGAAGCCGCTTAGCCAATATGTTGAATTTTTAACGGACTATTAAAAATTTGAAATATGTAATAATTGAAATACATAAAATATGAAAAGTAAAAATTATATTGGAATATGTGTGTCTTTAATATTTATTATAATAATGTTTATATTAAGGTTTTGGACTGATATTGACAGTTCATTTTATATCCTATTTTTTTTCCCTTCTATAATAGTTTTTCCATATAGCGACAAAACTTTTATCTACAGAATTATTTATATAATTATGTGCATGTTATTACTTTTTGTCATTTGGAGGTATTATAGTGTACAAGATTTAATTGTATCTTTCAGTGGGGGTGCTTTTGCTCTTGTTGGCTCTTCTGTCCTAGCTTCTTTACTTAAAAAAATATCTAAATAAAATTTCCCGTAATTCCTTATAATAGGAAGTAGCATTATCTTTCTGAATAATTTTAGTTTGATAAAGCAGTTGGGAATGGATGGCGATAGAATATAAATGTACAGTGAAAGCAGAATAGAGAATTATAAGAATTATGTATCATGTTTTATGGATAAATAATTAACCTAATGATAACAATCCGATAACACATTTCCTTTTTCTTTCCTTTTACTTTTGCGGTATAAATCAGTAAAAAGTAGAAATGTTATGTTATTACCAAACGAATGGATAGAGAACAGTATTGAAACATACATCTATCAACACACCACAAAAATCCCAGATTATCTATTGGGTGGTATTGGCTGCCGTTGCTGCCGCTATTATTGCATTGCCTTTTATCTATGTAGACATTTCCGTGCAGGGAAGTGGGGTAGTGAGGCCGGTGACTGAAAAAACCGAAATAAAATCGGCTATAACAGAATTGGTAGATTCTGTTTATGTACGCGAAGGCGATCGGGTAAACAAAGGAGATGTCCTTCTCCGTTTCCGAACTAATAATTCCGATTATAAAATCAATTATCAGACTAATCGTCTGAATGATTATCAAGCACATTTGACAGATTTAGCTTATCTGGCAAAAGGTGAATGCCCTGTGGTGTTCCATTCTCCGGTTCGTCAGCAGGAATATACCTATTTTATCAAAAAGAAAAAAGAACTGGAAACCTCTTTGGCGCAGGCGGAAAAAGAATATATGCGCAATAAAAACCTGTTTGATAAGAAGGTGATTTCAGAAGAAGAATATGATAAATATTATTTCCAGTATCAGAGCCAGCAAAATGAATTGGCTTCATTGATACAAAGCCAGTTGAGTACATGGCAGGCAGATATGAATACCTATCGTAATTCCCGTAGTGAAATGAATACCACCTTGCAGCAGGAGTTGAAAGATAAAGAACTCTATATAGTCCGTAGTCCGGTGAGCGGAACCATTGACCAGTTTTCGGGCATATACAGAGGAAGCAGCATACAGGCAGGGCAGTCATTGGCAGTGGTCAGTCCGGATTCTACCTTGTGTATGGAGATATATGTCACGCCCAGGAACATAGGTTTTATGAATATCGGGATGTCGGTCAATGTACAGGTGGAATCATTTAATTATAATGAATGGGGAACATTACCCGGAAAAGTAACAGAAATTTCATCGGACTTTCTGACGGACAGTCAGGGAAACTCATTCTATAAAGTGAAATGCCGGATGGAACGTAACTATCTGATGCTGAAAAGCGGACAAAAAGGAGTCTTGAAAAAAGGTATGACCGTCAGTGCTCATTTTATGATAACCCGGCGCTCATTGTTTGATTTATTGTATCAGAAGATAGACGACTGGGCGAATCCCAAACAATATGAGAATAAAAGAATGATGGCTAAATTTTAAACACGAATGCAAGATGAAAAAAGGAGTTAAAATCAAACAGTTTGATATTACGGATTGCGGAGCGGCTTGTCTGGCTTCCATATGTGCCTATTATGGTTTGCAGTTTCCCATTGCACGTATCCGCCAATATGCGTTTACCGACCAGAAGGGAACAAATATTTTGGGGTTGATAGAGGCTGCTAATAAGTTGGGCTTGTCAGCTAAAGGAGTGCGAGCTAAATTCGAGGCATTGTATATTGTTCCTAAACCTGTTATTGCTCATGTTATAGTACACGAACAACTTCAGCATTTTGTAGTGATATATAAGGTGGAGAAAAAGAAAGAATACATAGAATATATGGATCCGGGTGACGGGCGGATGCATCGCGTGACCAATCAGGAATTTGAGAAAATGTGGACCGGTGTACTGGTGTTATTGGAACCGGAAGAAACTTTCAAGACCGGAAACATGAAAACCGGTATGACAAAGAAGTTCTTTTCTCTGCTGGCTCCTCATAAAAGCGTGATGCTGCAAGCCGTGTTTGGTGCGCTTATTTATAGTATCTTGGGTTTATCTACCTCCATCTATGTAGGTAAAATTACAGATTATGTATTGGTAGATAAAAATATCAATTTGCTTAATCTCATGGGAGTTATCATGCTGGTCATCCTGTTATTGCGGACTTTTATCGGAGCAATGAAAAGTATTCTGGCTTTAAAAACAGGGCAACGGATTGATGCTGCACTTATTTTGGGATATTATAAGCATCTGTTGACTTTACCTCAACAATTCTTTGATACGATGCGCGTAGGTGAAATTATTTCGCGCGTCAATGATGCAGTGAAAACCGTAATTTTATCAATAATGTTTCGTTGGATTTGGTGGTTAACATCATGATTCTTGTTTTCTCTGTATGCCTTATGTTTGTTTATTCCTGGGAGTTGGCATTGATTACTTTAGTGTCTGCTCCCTTATTCCTGCTTATTTTCTGGGGGGTTAACAAATTGAACCGGAAATATCAGCGCGGTATTATGGAAAGTAGTGCTGATTTGGAAGCGCAATTGGTGGAATCTCTTAATTCTATTTCTACTATCAAACGATTCGGTATAGAAGAATATGCTAATTTGAAGACGGAAACTCGTTTCGTACATTTATTAAAGAATACATATCGCAGTATATATGGTTCCATTATGGCGCAAGGCGGCATTCAGTTTGTATCTACAGGCATTACGATTGCCGTTCTTTGGTTAGGAAGTCTTTTGGTGGTTGATCAGGAGTTGACACCCGGCGCTCTGATGGTGTTTTATTCTTTGGTTGGTTATGTAATTTCTCCTATCGGCTCGCTGATTTCTTCCAATCAGACTATCCAGGATGCACTGATTGCTGCCGACCGCTTATTCCAGATTATGGACTTGGAACGTGAACAGGATAATAACCAAAAGATAATATTAGAACCGGATATGGTGGGCGATATTATGTTTGAGAATGTTTCGTTTCGCTATGGTTCGCGCAAGGATGTGTTCAAGGAATTGAGCTTGAAGATAGAAAAGGGGAAGACTACTGCCATAGTGGGAGAAAGCGGGTCGGGCAAGACGACTTTGATTTCGTTATTACAGCATATTTATCCTATACAGGAGGGCCGCATTCGCATAGGCGATTATGATATTGCGCAAATAGACAACCGCAGTCTTCGTCGCCGGGTGGGAACAGTACCTCAACAGATTGAATTATTTGCCGGCAGCATTGCAGAGAATATAGCGGTAGGCGATTTGCATCCGGACATGAAGAAAATTGTAGATTTGACGGAACAATTAGGTTTAAAGGATTTTATAGATGGTTTGCCTAAGGAGTACCGGACTTATATCGGTGAACATGGTGCATCCTTGTCGGGTGGCGAGCGGCAGCGGCTTGCTATAGCGCGTGCCTTATATAAAGAGCCGGAAATACTTATTTTTGATGAGGCGACATCTTCGCTTGATTCTATTTCCGAACGCTATGTAAAGCAGACACTTGATGCATTGGCACGGAAGGGGAAAACGATTATCGTGATTGCTCATCGGTTGAGTACAGTGAAGAATGCAGATAAGATTGTGGTGATTGATAAGGGACAAGTAGTTGAGGCAGGTACTCATGAAGAATTGTTCAATTCGGATGGAATGTATCATCGTTTGTGGAAGGAACTGTTTGATGAAATAGGTTAAAGAATGAATAGTATGAAAAAGTTAATAGTTGTAACTGTTGCAGCCATCGCATTGATAGCAAATATGCAAGCACAAAATAAGAAGTGGAGTCTCAAAGAATGTATAGATTATGCCATACTGCACAATATAGAGGTGAAACAGAGTCAAAACCGGATTAAAAGTTTAAAAGTAGAGAGAAATACACTGAAGAGCAGTTTTCTGCCCAATCTGAATGTAGGAGCTTCACAACGTTTTTCTTTTGGCAGGGCTTTGAATCAGGATAATACCTATGAGGATAGAAACATACAAAATTCTTCATTCTCTGCCAGTACCGAAATGCCTCTTTTTACCGGATTCAAAAACAAGTGCATCCATTTCTCGAAATAAATTCGATGTATTGGCGGCCGAGGCAAATATGGAATTGATAGAAAACAACTTGTCACTCAATGTAACCAACTATTATTTTCAGATACTGTTGAATAAAGAAATTTATCGTATCGCTCAAGAACAAATCCGGTTGACAAAGAACAAGAAATCAGAACACGGATTCTGATAGAGAATGGAAAAAGTTCCGCAGTCTCAATTATATGATATAAAAGCTCAATTAGCTGATGATGAACTGGTGGCAACAGAAGCCAGGAACTCGCTGCGGCTTTCTTTTCTTGACTTGATGCAATTGATGGAGTTGAAGGGTGAGGAGTATTTTGATGTAGATTCTTTGGATGAAAGTATAGTTTCTATGGAGTCTGTCACTCCTGAGGGGATTTATGCCTCGGCATTAAGCTGTATGCCTCAAATAAAGCAAGCTCATTATTCTTTGCAGAGTAAAGTGAAAAGTATAAAAGTTGTCAAGTCAGGATATTACCCGCAGCTTTCTTTGGGTGCCGGAATCAATACCGGTTACTATTATTCTCGTGGTGCAATGAATCCATCTTTTCATCAGCAGTTTAAAAACAATATGCAGAAAAGCATTTATTTCACATTAAGCATCCCTCTTTTTGACCGCTTCTCTACCAGGAATCAGGTAAAAAGCGCGTTTGGAAGAGAATAATGCCCGCTTGTCATTGGAAAATGAAAAGAAAAGCCTCTATAAGGATATTGAGAAAGCATATATGGATGCGCTGGCAGCTTTTGAGAAATACGAGTCTACTACCAAAGCGGTAGTTGCCAATCGGGAGGCGCATCGGTATGCGTTAGAGAAGTATATGGCTGGAAAGTCGGCTGTATATGAGTATAATGAGATAAAAATGAAATTGGCAGATGCGTTGTCCCAACAATCACAAGCTAAATATACCTATTTACTGAAAGAACGGATATTGGCATTTTATTCATGCCACTCTTTAGCGGACTTAGAAATTGTTTTGAATTAGCAACATCAAAGTCTCAAATTCTATAGATACACAATTAACATGACGATAACAATCCAATAACACAGAGTTTGGGAAGAGCGATTTACATTTGTGATATTAACATGAATACAATTTACTAACTAATTAAAAACTTATAGGTATGCATTTTTTCTCTGTTTATTCATTATTTGTGTCTATAGGGAGTTTGTTCGTTTTCTGCTTCCCGGAAGAAGCTTCTGATGTTGGTGTAAAATCAATGCAGAGTTTGCCCAACGTCCAGGTTTGTAATACTGAGGCTAGTATTCCGTTTGACTCAGTAATTTGTTTGGATGATAATAATCGTTGGGAGGTTAGTCAATGAAAAAAGAAGAGCTATAGGATGGGGGCTATGGGTATTATACGCCTTTTCTTTATTTTGTTCGTTTCATTTTGATTGGGTATCACAATACAGGGATTTCTTTGCTGTCTATTTTTTAGTCGCTTCTTCTGTGGTATGGTACTTGATTTTCAAGAAGTAAAAATGAACGTTACTCGTTTGTTTTGCCTCCTACATGGCAATAATTAACCATGAAGGTAGCTAAACGAACGAGTAACGACACCTATTTTTGGTATAATTGTTTTATTTCTCTACAATGGCTTTGGCTTTCTCCAGAGCTACATTGATATTGGGACAAATGTTGTCTTCGCCGAGCAAGTCATAAAAACCGGCTTTCTCCAATACTTTATGCACCTTTTCGTTTACGCCTGAAAGTACGATATGAATATTTTCTTTCTTAGACATTTCACAAAGGTTAGTGAGGTTGTGAATACCGGTAGAATCAATGAACGGCACTTTACGCATACGGATGATACGCACTTTCGGGCGGTCGCCCAGCTCAGACATGATTTCTTCAAATTTAGTGGCGATGCCGAAGAAATACGGACCATTGAAATTTCGTATACTTCTACGCCTTCGGGAACCATGAGATGCTCTTTCGTGCACTTCAAATCGGATTCATTATTAGGATCGATTTCATTCTTGATAACCGAAATATCGGTGGTTTCCATAACGCGTTTCATAAATAGCACGCAGGCAATCAGCAATCCTACTTCAATAGCGACTGTCAAGTCGAAAATGACTGTCAGGAAGAAAGTGATCAACAATACTGTCACGTCCGATTTCGGATTCTTGAGTAATGCCTTAAAGGTGCGCCAGCCACTCATGTTATAAGATACAATGACTAACACGCCGGCCAGACAAGCCATCGGGATGTATTGTGCCAACGGCATCAGGAAGAGCAGGATGAGTAATAATACGACAGCATGAATAATGCCGGCCACCGGAGACTTTCCCCCATTGTTGATATTGGTCATGGTACGTGCGATGGCTCCGGTAGCAGGAATACCTCCGAAAAGAGGAGCGATGATATTGGCTGCACCTTGGGCTATCAGCTCTGTGTTTGAATCATGACGGTCACCGATTACACCGTCGGCAACGGCAGCCGAAAGTAATGATTCGATGGCACCCAATACAGCAATTGTGATGGCTACGGGAAACAAGTTCTTGATTGCTTCCCAATTCAATTCGGGTACCACTGCATCGGGAAGTTGTGATTGGATGGTGAATCGGTCGCCAATCGTATCAATGCAGGTAATTCCTCCGTATGTTTTCATCAGATAGACTGCAATCGTCACTACGATGATGGATATTAACGAACCGGGAATCTTTTTTGAGAATTTGGGAGTGATGGCAATGATGAATACACTGACCACACTGACAATGGCATTCCACCAGTTTACTGTATCAAAGTGGCGGAAATAAATCATCCATTTGCCGATAAAGTCTCCGGGGACTTTATCTCCGCCAAAGTTGAGTCCGAAGATATCAGCTATCTGTGTAGTGAAGATGGTAACGGCAATACCACTGGTAAAACCGACAATGATGGGATAGGGAATGAATTTGATGACAGCTCCCAGTTTAAACACTCCTAATAAAACAAGGGAGTACACCTGCCATCAGTGTTGCCACTGTCAGTCCGCTGATGCCATATTCTTGTATGATACCGTAGATGATAACGATAAACGCGCCTGTCGGTCCGCCGATTTGTACTTTGCTTCCTCCCAATAAAAGAAATGATAAAGCCTGCAACAATAGCAGTGATAATACCTTTTTCGGGAGATACTCCTGAAGCAATACCAAATGCAATAGCCAAAGGAAGTGCAACGATACCTACGATAATGCCGGCCATGAGGTCGGCCATGAAGCTCTCCTTCGAATAATTTTTTAATGTAGTGAAGAGCTTCGGTTTAAATTCAAATGCTTTCATTTTATAATTTACTTTATGCTACGAAATGTGTTCAATACAGAATGGAGGTACAAAATTAGACAAAATTTATCTATAAATTAAGGGATTATTGATTTTAAGTTCTTATTTTTGTTGCATGAAGGGGTGTTCTTCGTATATTATTGGGGAGTTTGAGCATAAATAGCTTTCTTGTTTAAGAAACTTTTGTAGTTGATGAACATATTCAAGCCGTATTGCGTTTATTTTATATAAATAGAATGTTTAATTAAACATAAAATTATAATTGTAATAAATACAAATTTGAAATATAATATATATCTTTGTGGTATAAGGCAAGGGTAATAAAATAATAACTAACCAATAAAACAAATAATTATGGCTAAGAGCATTAAAGGTACACAGACAGAGAAAAAACTTGTTAACTTCATTTGCAGGTGAATCACAAGCTAGAATGCGTTATACTTATTTTGCAAGTACTGCAAAAAAAGAAGGTTATGAACAAATCGCTGCTATTTTCACAGAAACAGCTGATCAGGAAAAGGAACATGCAAAACGTATGTTTAAGTGGTTGGAAGGTGGTATGGTAGAAATTACTGCCAGCTATCCTGCAGGTATGATCGGTACAACAATGGAAAATCTGAAAGCCGCCGCTGCCGGAGAAAATGAAGAATGGACGACTGATTATCCTCACTTTGCTGATGTGGCCGATCAGGAAGGTTTTCCTGCTATTGCTACGATGTATCGCAGAATTGCTGAAGCAGAAAAGGGCCATGAAGAAAGATACTTGGCTTTATTGAAGAATGTGGAAGAAGGTACAGTATTCAAAAAAGCAGAAGAGACTGTATGGCAGTGCCGTAACTGTGGTTACATTTATGTAGGTACAGAAGCTCCTGAAGTATGTCCGCATGTTTGCATCCGCAGGCTTACTTTGAAGTAAAGAAGAACAATTATTAATTGAGATAGAATTATCCGTTTACCGTGTCCGGCTTCTCCCGATTGGGGAAGCCGGATTTTTGTTTCATTAGAATATCCTGTATGATTTAAGCGTAATGATGCAGGGTTGAAAAGACTTTGGAGTTTTTTTATAATGCCCGATTGAAATTAAAACAAATGCTTTTGTAATATAAAATTAACTATTCGGTTAAGATAATGAAATTGGCTGTTCATGCCATCGTAACGTCCCGACTGTACTTTTGCGGCAAATTAATCTAAAGTATTTATGGGAAAGTTCAATTATTTGTGGTTTAGAATATTCTGTTGTTATCAGCAGGTATGTGGGGATTGGCTGTGCCTTATGCTGTTGCTGATGATAAAATGAAGGAAAGTCCTATTACAGAACAGGTTCGTACAAAAATTCAGGTGTCTGGAGTTGTTGTGGACAGCAATGGCGAACCATTGATTGGTGCAACGATTCGTGAAAAAGAAAGTGGAAACGGAACAATAACCGATGTAGACGGAAAGTTTACACTTTCCATTCCTGTTGATGCCGTAATTGTGGTAAGTTATGTGGGATATCGGGACAAACTTATTGCGGTGAATGGGAAAACATCTTTTAAAATAGAACTGGAAGACGATACGGAAACGCTTGGTGAGGTAGTGGTCGTGGGATACGGTATTCAGAAGAAAGCCAATCTTTCGGGGTCGGTAGACCAAATCACTTCAACCCAGTTGGAGCAACGACCTATGACGGATTTGTCGAAAGGATTGCAGGGAATGGTACCTAATTTGAATGTTGATTTTACCAGTGGAGAGCCGGGACAGGCTGCCAATATTAATATTCGTGGTGAAGCTTCCATCAACGGTGGTTCTCCGCTGATTCTGATAGATGGCGTAGCTTCGGATGCTGAAGAGATGAATCGCTTGTTACCCGAAGATGTAGAGAGTCTTTCGGTATTGAAAGATGCTTCTTCGGCTGCCATTTACGTGCCCGTGCCGCTTTTGGGGTTGTTTTGATTACGACCAAGCAAGGGAAGGGCGATAGAATTCAGGTGAATTATAACAATAATTTCTCGTGGAAGCGTCCTTCTTCATTGACTGAAAAAAAACTTCCGATCCTTATATTTATTTGAAACTGAAGAACATTGCGGTGTTAAACACTCCTTGGAGCTCCGGTCATGTGACCAGTGACGAGCGTTTGGAGTGGGCACGTCAACGTTCTGACAATCCCGATGGAACGGAAGCCATACGCCTGAATCCGTTGGACAACACGCAGTGGGAGTATATGGGTAATCGCAACTGGACAAATTATTTTCTGGATAAGAGTACATTCAGTCAGGCACATCAGCTTTCCATTTCCGGTGCGACAGAGAAAACCAAGTTTTATTTGTCGGGAGGTGTGGACAGTGAAGACGGTGTTTTCTCAGGTGTGGTAAAAAATGACAAGTATATTCGTTACAGTATGCGAGGCAAAGTTAATTATCAGATTTGGAACTGGTTGTCTGTTTCCAATAATACCTCTTTTGTCTCTACTACCCGTAAAAAACCGAGTTATTATAATTTGAGTGATTTTTACGATGCAGAGCCTCACGACATGGACGTGAACCCCGACGGTACATGGGCAAACAGTGAACTGGGTATTGCATTGGCACAATTGGTGGACGGAGGCGAGGAGAAAACCGTTTACGACCGTTTGCAAAGTACTTTCTCGGCCGAAATGAATTTTTGGGAAAGAATGTTGGTGCTGAACGCTAACTTTACTTTTTCAAAAAGCCATGAAGATTACGACTGGTATAAGACTAAGTATCGCATTGGCTACGGACCGGATGATGTTCGCGAACAGGGTACAAGCCGTGCTTACAAAGGCAGTACTTCCGAACTATATACCGTGCTTGACTTGTATGCCACGTTGACCAAGTCGTTCGACAAGCATTTGGTGAGCGGTGTGTTAGGTTTCAATCAAGAATATAGCCGTTGGGACAAATTCACTGCCGACCGTTACGACATCATATCTACCTCTTTGCCTTCCATCGGCTTGTCCTCAGGCGAACAGTATGTAGACGAAACTTATAAGGATTGGGCTATTCGTGGCTTGTTTTTCCGTGCTAATTATATGTATGACAACCGTTATATTTTTGAATTGAACGGCCGTTATGATGGAACTTCACGTTTCCCCAAAAACAAACGATATGGCTTTTTCCCTTCGGGTTCGGTAGCATGGCGTGTCGATGTGGAACCTTTCTTTGAACCGCTCCGGTCTTTATTCTCACAATTCAAGATACGTGCTTCGTATGGTTCATTGGGCAATCAGCTGGTAACCGAATATGGATATATTCCTTCTATGAATTCGTCATTGGGCAGTTACCTGATTGATGGAAAATTGCAACAAACCGTTACAGCTCCGGGCTTGGTTTCTCCCGATTACACTTGGGAACAGGTGCGTACATTGAACGGAGGTATTGACTTGGCGTTGTGGAACAATAAATTGGTGGTCTCTTTTGACATTTACCGTCGTGATACAAAGGGAATGCTTACATTAGGAAAAGAATTGCCGGGTGTGTTGGGCAAGACAGAGCCGAAAGAGAATGCCGCCGACCTGAAGACAAGAGGATGGGAATTGTCTGTCGCTTATCGGGATGAGTTTCAACTGAAAGGTAAACCTCTGAATTGGGGGCACGCTTCGTATTGTCCGACAATCGTTCATGGATTACAAAGTTTGACAATCCTACCAAAAACCTTAGTCAATATTATGAAGGACAGGAATTGGGCGAAATTTGGGGATTGCAAAGTGATGGGCTGTTCAAGAGCAAGGAAGAAATTGCTGCGTTGGATGAAACAGAAATTATACCTTGGGGTGCATTGGAAATCGTGGAAGGATGGCCTAAATACAAAGATTTGGATGGCGACCAGCGCATAACGAAGGGTACTACTGTAGACAAACCGGGTGACTTGAGTGTTATAGGAAATTCATCACCTCGCTTTCGTTTTGGTTTAAACCTGAATGCAGAATGGAACGGGTTTGACGTATCGGCTTTCTTGCACGGAATAGGCAAGCGCGATTATTACCCTGTCAGCTATCTATATTGGAGTTTCTACCAACAACCGTATACCGGCGGACAGGTGCATGCTTTTGATTTCTATCGCCCTACGACAGACAGCGATGTAGAAATGGCCAAACATTCCCAGTCTTACATCAATGCGGGCTTGGCTAATCAGAATCTGGATTCTAAATATCCGGTGTTCCAGTCTTGGCTGGCCGATAAGAATTTGGGAACAGGCATTAACGGTATGGGGCTTGCCATTCCGCAAACCAACTATATGTTGAACGGTTCTTATCTGAGAATTAAGAATATAACGATAGGATATACATTACCGGCCCGTTGGACTAAGAAGACGCACTTGAACCGTGTTCGTATTTATGTCAGTGGCGACAATCTCTTTGAATGGAGCGGGCTGAAGAAATATTTCGATCCCGAAGCGGTAACCAATTCCGATTCTTACGGATATGTCTATCCGTTCAACCGCCAATATTCGTTTGGTATAAATGTAACTCTCTAAAAAAGAAATATTTAATAGAAACATGATAATGAAAAGTAGATTTTATATATGGCTTAGTTTGGTAGCAGGTTTGTTGGCTACTTCATGCAATGATGCCTTTTATGGACCGTCAGCCTCATACAGAAATAGGTGCGGACAGTTATTTCAATACGGAAGAAGATTTGAAAATGTATTGTTATGGCTTGATCAACACACCCGGTTATAACTATACGGCAGATGCCGGTACAGATGACCAGGCTACTACAGATAATGTAGAGGTAAAGAACATCATGACTTCGGCCAATCCTACGTCGGTAACTATTTCTGCAGGTTGGTCGTGGGAACGCCTGTACAATATCAATTTCTTCTTGGAACGTTGCGAAAAGGCTGTCGTTCCTTCCGATGTGCTTGCACATTATCAGGGAATAGCCCGTTACTACCGGGCTGCCTTTTATATGGATATGGTGAAGCGTTTTTCGGATGTTCCTTGGTATGATAAGACATTGACCACTGATGACCAGGACTTATACAAAGGGCGTGACAAACGGGAGGATGTGGTTACCAAGATATTCGAAGACTATCAGTTTGCAGCAGAGCATGTAAAAAACAGGGCAACCCAAAGGAACCATAGACAAATGGATTGTGCTGGCTACCATGGCACGTCATGCGCTTTATGAAGGTACATACCGCAAATATCACGAAGAATTGAATTTGCAGAATACGGCAGATATTTATCTTAGAATAGCAGTGGATGCTGCATCGCAGATTATGGAAGAGGGTGGTTTCAGTTTATATAATACGGGAAATCCTGAAAGTGATTACTCAACCTTGTTCAATTCGTTGGATCTGACTACTAATCCTGAGATAATTCAGGCCCACTATTATGAAAAAAAGCTACTGCTAGCAACGGATTCTGGGCTTATATGTTCGGAAATTATATCCCTTGTCCTACCAAGGACTTGGTGCAGGCTTACTTGATGAGTGACGGCTCTTACTATTCTGCCCAGCCGGGATATGAGACCAAGCAATTTGTCGAGGAGTTTCAGAATAGAGATCCTCGTATGAGCCAAACATTGGCTTATCCGGGGTGGGGAATTGGTGAATACCATGACTTATGCACCCGGTGCAGGTATATATGTGCAGAACTTGAATAAGAATTTCTCCGGTTATCATCAAATAAAAGGTTTTATCAACAACAAGGATCAAGATTATTATTACAGCATTGACTATCCGGTCATTCGTTATGCCGAGGTGTTGTTGACTTATGCCGAAGCACGTGCCGAACTGAATGAACTGACTCAGAGTGATTTGGATAATACAATCAATTTAATCCGCGACCGTGCCGGTATGCCTCACATGTTGCTTTCTCCGCAGGCTGACCCTGCTTTGCAGGAAGCTTTTCCGAGTGTCTCCTTTGCTGTTGGAGATACGTCGCGAACGTCGGGTGGAACTGGTATTTGAAGGATTCCGTTTTGACGATTTGATGCGCTGGAAAGCCGGAAAATTGTTGGAAAAGGAACCGGAAGGACTTTATTTTCCGGGATTGGGCAAATACGACTTGACGGGCGACGGTATAGAAGACATTTATTTGATTCCTTCGGATGCGAACATTCCTGCCGAGGCCGATAAGGAAACCAATTCGTTGGGAGAGAAACTGGTGTACTACAGAACAGGAAGCATTGACGATGTAAATGCAACGGTTTATTTGCGCGAAAACCAAAAGGCAATATATTAACCATTAAAGATATGGGTACTTTTCAAGAGCCTAAATACTATTATCGTCCGGTGCCCAAGCATGAAATGGATTTGAACCCGAATTTGGGTCCTCAATTATTTGGTTGGGAATAATAAATATAAGAATAGTTATGAAGAAAAATTGTTTGAATTGGTTTTTGTCGGCTGCCTTTTTATTTTTGTTGGGCAGTTGTGCAAACAAAGTGAAACCCGGGCAAGAACCGGAAGTGAAAGAGAAGTTTACCTTTGCTTATTTTACAGATGTTCATTTGAACAAGGATAATCGTGGCAATGGTAATGTTGCTTTGCGCATGGCATTGTCTGACGCAAAGAACAAAAAAAGGGTGGACTTTATTTTGTTTGGAGGAGATAATGCGGATACCGATGCTTTGGGAGATGCAGAGCACACGGCAGATTCTTTGCATGAACGTTTCAAGTCGATTGTAGATGAGGCCGGAATCCCGCTTTATTTCACGATAGGAAACCATGACCGTTATTATCGTCGGAATGGCGAGACGGATACATTGGGATTCGGCTTGTTTGAAAAGTACTTTGGAAACACATTCGGTTCTTTCGACCATAAAGGAGTGCATTTCATTACACTAAACGGTCTTTTCCCTTGCGAAAAAGGCCCTTATTCGGTAAGCCCTGAAGAAATGGAATGGCTGAAAAGCGATTTGCAAAAAGTGGGAAAAGAAGTTCCGGTGGTAGTATCCATTCATGTGCCTATGCTTTCGCTTTACTATCCGGTGGTGGAAGGTAATTTCAAGGGAGCCGACATGATATGCAACACTAAGGACGTTTTTGAGGTGCTGAATGGTTATAATGTGCAGCTTGTCCTTCAAGGACATCAGCATATTTACGAGCAAATTCAGGAAAGAAACCGCTGGTTTGTCACCGCCGGAGCAGTGTCGGCATATTGGTGGGGAGGCGCTTTCCTTGAAACGGAAGAAGGTTATTTGCTAGTTCGTGTGGACGAGAATAACCGTTTCAGTTGGGAATATGTGGATTATGGATGGAGTGTAGGAAATAATAATAACTAATGTATATGAAAACAAGAAATGTATGGATACTGGCAGCTTTGTTGTGCGGTCAGATAGGTGTGCAGGCTCAGGAAGCATTGCCCAAGGAAGTCAAAGTAGGTAAAGAACGTATAAAGGCGCGTCATGAAATATGTCTGCCACAAATCGATGACTATCAGTTGCTGAAGTGTGATTTTCATATCCACACTATTTTTTCCGATGGTATTGTGTGGCCTTCGCTTCGTGTGCAGGAGGCATGGGAAGAAGGATTGGACGCCATTGCAATAACCGATCATATTGAGGGCCAGCCGGCTCGCCGGGGGTTGCAGACAGGTAATCACAATTATTCGTTTGATGCTGCTCGTGAAGAGGCTTTCCGGAGAAATATCATTTTAATAAAGGGAGGAGAAATTACCCGTTCCATGCCTCCCGGACATTTGAATGCTTTGTTTGTGGAAGATCTGAATGTGCTCGACCAAAAAGACTATATGAAAGCCATCGAGGAAGCGCACAATCAGGGAGCGTTCATCCAGTGGAATCATCCGGGATGGGGAGTGAACGAAATCAAGTGGCACGATGTGCACGAGGAATTATACAAGAAAGGATGGTTGAACGGCATTGAAGTGTTCAATGAGTTCGAGTGGTATCCGGTGGCTTTGGATTGGGTCAATGAAAAGAACCTGACATTGCTTGGCAATACAGATGTGCACGATGTTATCGAGCGTTTGTATGATTTTCAAACAACCACTCATCGCCCTATGACTTTGGTTTTGGCTAAAGAAAGGACAGAGGAGGGAATAAAGGATGCTTTGTTTAATCGGCGTACTATGGTCTATTTTTACGATAATTTGATGGGCAAGAAAGAATATTTGGATAAGTTCTTTTGGGGAGCAGTTCAAGTAAGTCCGGTTTATTATAGCAGTGAAAAGCGTAATTATCTGGAAATAAAAAACAGTAGTGATGTACCTTTCAGATTGAAGAAAGTGGATAAAGCTCGGAAAGGATATCCCGAACGGATAGAGATACCGGCAAGACAGTCTGTGACAGTTGTTTTGTCTAAAGATGACAATAACACAGGCAAGGTTCAATATGAGGTGGAGAACTTGATTGTTTCTCCTCGTGAGAAATTGCAAGTTGCCTTATTCTGATAGAATTGTCAGCTGTAGGGGCAGGGTTTGCCTGCCTGAAGACACAAGCCAACTGTTTTCGGGCGAGCGAACCTCGCCCCTACGAGCGAAACGACAGCATTATCCACGTTTTGACACACTCCCTTCGTTTTTGGGTTACACTTCTTTGTAACCCATCATTTTCATACCTCGATATACTACAATGATTTTTTATATCCGAAGTAGATATTCATTTCAGCAAATTTCCCGGTAAAGTCAGTTTATTCTCTTTTTGACTTCGGAAGATAACCATGGTTTGCGGTTGCTTTAAATCTGTTTCTTGAACTGCTTTCTGCAAGTCAGCCAGGTTATTCACGGTTTTGCCGCCCAGCTCCAAAATCACATCGTTGGGGCGGATATAGTCACGCAACACACTACCCAGTGCATTGACCGAAATGACATAAACGCCGCGTTCCGTATCCATACCGGTGGGCAGAACGTTCGCCCAGGGTATCCAAGTTTTTAATTTGTAGTCCTTGCCATTCGATAGTGGCATGTGCTTTTCCTTCTTCCATGAGAATGGGTTTGGGAAATTCGGGCGTCTTGGCCAAAGCTTTTAATCGGGGTGAGACAACTCCGAATCTATCCATGTCAAAGTTGCGGAAGCCACAACGAAAAAACAGCGTCCGAATGGTTTTCAATCCGATAATCTCCCGCTCGGGTTAAGGAAGGCAGGGGTGCATACAATGGAATGTGCATCGGTATTCTGTTTGCGGGCTTTTTTTGGTAAGCAGTGCTGTCGGTAAAGATGTTGTAATCCACTTCCAGACCCCAATGGCGGACTTGAATCGGCCGGTAAGAAGACATCACAATATTACGGGTAAACACATCACCGCTGTTCTTAAACCATACGTGAGGATGGAAAGAGTTATTGACTATGATATTGTTTTCTACTACCCGATAGAAGCCTTCACGCAGTTTGATGCCTCCGTTCAGACACAGATTGTTATAAATGTGGTAATTACCGGAGCCGTCGTCCAAGTCAATGTCCCAACCTCTGTCGCAGCGAAAACGATTATACCGTAATACGATGGGAGAAGTGACGTCTGCCAGAATCAGTGAGGCTTCGGCATTTACCAACGAATCCATTACCTGTCGGTGAGGATGCCAGAAACGGTCACGTCCCCAGGAATTGAAAGAGCCATGGTCACCGGTTTCTTTTACCGTGTCAAATACATCGTTGAATTCGATGATATGCCCGCCCCAAGTTCCTTCGCTGACGTTGATGCCGGCACGCGGAGTATCATAGATGCTATTGTGGCTGACTGTGATGTGTCGGCACATGGATAGTTCCACTCCCGTAATCTGTTTCTCGAACAGACCGATGGAGTGAATCAGATTGTCATATACCAGACAATGAGCCGGATAGTTATTTCCTATAGGACCGGGCGTACGATCCAGTTTCCCGGCCGCTACAAACTCATTATATTCGAAGCTTGGAGAGCGGACAGCATTCGGGTCGCCCACAAAGCAAACAGCACTGGCTCCGATACGGGTAAAATGAGAACCCGATACGGTGGAGCGGCGGTTATAACAGGAGAAGAAGACTGCGTTTCCTCCCAAATTATGAAGATAGCAATCTTTCAGCGAGCAATCTTCCGTACCTTCAAACACCACGGCACCACCCCGATAGACCATCCAGTCCGAGCGGAGCAACGGTTCGTATTTATCCATAAAAGTACGCAATGTTTGTGTCAGTTCGATTCCCTGTATAGTAATGTGAGTGACCGGCTGTTGTTCCGAACCGCGGAATTCAATCAGATGCTTGAGTATGGGAGTCTCGAAGACGGCTGTTTCTGCGTCTTCGTCCGGCATGGGATAATAATATAAGGTGGAAGATTCCGCCTGATAGAACCATTCACCCGGAGCGTCCAATTCTTCGAATATATTTTCCACCATCCGGTTTTTGGCGTGTAATCCTGATTGGCGGTTGTTCTGCCATCCGCCTTCCAGCATTAGTTTTCCGGCTTTGTCTTTACCGGTGATGCGGTAGTGAAAATCACCCCAGTCGCTTATGTGCATGGCATGGAGGTATCCTCCTTCGGGATGTTTCCAGCTCTTTACCCTCCGGGGAGCGGTGGCATCGGCTGAGGTACCGTTGAAACGCACTGCTGTGGAATCGAAATTGGGATAACGTGCCATGTGGCGGATGTTTCCGTTACTCAACAGCATATCCGGGTGACGTATGTCGTCTTGGAGAACAGCTGTCAGGATACCTTTTTTATAAGGCTTCCACACAGGGTGTAATACTTTTCCGCCGGATAACGTTACTTGTTCATTGCGGAAGGCACGTATGGATAATGGTTTCTCTTTTCCACCGTCTTCGGGGGTGAAGATTAAAGGGCGTTCCAGCCGATAGATACCTTTACGCAAATAGATGGTTGTTTCTCCCTGAGCTTTTCGAGCTTCCAATTGTGCCCGTTCAATGGTTTGGAAAGGTTTCTGAAAACTTCCGTCGTGATTGTCATTTCCATTGGGAGCCACATAATACTGATTCTGTGCCCACAGGAACAATACTTGTCCCAGCAGGCATAGAGTCAAAATGCTTCGTTTCATTCTATTATTTATTTTCTGCGTTAGCATGCGGATAATCAATCGTGTAGTGCAGGCCGCGGCTTTCTTTGCGTTCCATTGCCTGACGCGTAATCAGATATCCGATGTTAATCATGTTGCGCAATTCACACAGTTCGCGTGATGCCTTGCAGCGTTTAAACAGTCGTTCGGTTTCTTCATACAGGATGTCCAAACGGTTCCAGGCACGAATCAGGCGCGTATTACTGCGCACGATACCCACATAGGCTTCCATGATTTGGTTCACTTCTTTCATGCTCTGTGTAATCAGCACACGTTCTTCATTATTCATGGTGCCGTCATCGTTCCATTCGGGAATGTCCTCATTGTAATCATACCGGTCGAGCACACTCAAAGCATGTTTGGCCGCAGCATCAGCGTAAACCACTGCTTCAATCAGTGAGTTGGATGCCAGACGGTTGCCGCCGTGCAGTCCCGTGCAGGAACACTCGCCGATGGCGTACAGGCGGTTGATGCTGGACTGTCCGTCCAAATCCACCTTAATGCCTCCGCACAGATAGTGAGCTGCCGGAGCAACAGGAATATAATCTTTGGTGATATCGATACCCAGACTGAGACATTTCTTATATATATTAGGGAAATGCTTCTTGGTTTCTTCCGGGTCTTTATGAGTGACATCCAGATAAACATGGTCTTCACCGCGCTGTTTCATTTCACTGTCGATGGCACGTGCCACGATATCACGCGGAGCAAGAGACAGACGCGGATCGTATTTTTGCATAAACTCCTCACCACTCTGGTTTTTCAACACGGCACCGTAACCGCGCATGGCTTCAGTGATGAGGAAGCTGGGACGGTCGCCCGGATGAAAGAGGGCAGTGGGATGGAACTGAATGAACTCCATATCTTTCACTGCGCCTTTGGCACGATATACCATGGCAATACCGTCACCGGTTGCTACCAGCGGATTGGTGGTATTGCGATAAACGGCTTCACAGCCTCCTGTGGCCATAATAGTCACTTTGGATAAGAAAGTATCTACTTCTCCGGTGCTTTCGTTCAGCACATACGCGCCAAAACATTTGATGCCCGGAGTATGACGGGTGACGATGATACCCAAATGGTGTTGAGTAATGATTTCTACTGCATAATGATCGGTAAAAACCGTAATATTGGGGTGGGCTTTTACAGTCTTGATGAGGCTTGTCTGTATTTCTGCGCCGGTATTGTCTTTATGGTGCAGGATACGGAACTCGGAATGTCCTCCTTCTTTATGTAAGTCAAACTCTCCGTTTTCTTTCTTGTCAAACTCTACTCCCCATTTTATTAATTCTTGAATCTGCGATGGAGCTTCGCGCACAACTTTTTCCACGGCTGCACGGTCACTAATCCAGTCACCGGCAATCATTGTATCTTCAATGTGCTTTTCGAAATTGTCTACTTTCAGGTTGGTAACAGATGAGATACCTCCCTGAGCAAAATAGGTATTGGCTTCTTCCAGCCCGGCTTTACAAATGAGGGCAACCTTGCCTTTGTGAGCCACTTTCAGTGCGAAGCTCATTCCGGCAATTCGAGCCGATCACAAGGAAATCGAATTTTCTAACCATGATAATGTGATTTATGGTTGCAAAGGTAAAGAAAACCTTTTTTCATTGTACATTTTAATGCTGTTATTTGCTGCCTTTTTTTGAAAGATACGGTATGATATGTATTTTATTGGTGTTCTTCTTTTCGTTTAAAATGGATTCGTTTGTTGTTTTATGGTCGTGGGAATCTTGTTCCGTGATTGTGGGGATGGAAGAAAAACAATCAGCTCTTTTAAAATAATTGAGAACAAATGATTAACTTGCGCCAAAATTTAAAATTATGATGAATCGGACTTTCCATGTAAAGATTTCAGGAACAACTCATTTGTTTCTTATTTTGTTTACTTTGATCATGCTGGTTGCCTTTTGGTACAAAGGGGCGGCACTGATAGGAATGTTTTTCGCTATGATTGTCATTATCAATATAGAGCGTATCATTCATTCCACCTATACACTGACGGCAGACGGAAACTTGGTGATTTATAACGGACGTTTCCAGAAGGAGAAAAACATTCCGCTTTCACGGATTACGGATGTAGAACTGAAACGTCTTTTCGGATTGAAACACCTGAGATTCACCCGATATGTATTGGTGCATTATGACAATGATAAGGTGATAGACCTTCTGCCGGAGAAGCCTGAGGAATTTATGAATGCATTGGTCAGGCGGTTGGAACATAAAGAAGAGGATGAAGATACTTTTTGAAGAAAATATGTAGCAGGAAACCGGTTATTTTAGTATCTTTCGGACATACAACCTTTAAAATCGGAAAACATGGAACAAGTATTTAAGACAAAATGGGTTCCCGATTGGCAATATGTAGGAATGGGGGTCGCCATATTGGTCGTGATTGTTGTCTTTTTTTGGCTGCAGGAATGGACGGCTTTGGGTGGTTTAATTGTACCTCTCATGCTGTTTTATTCTCAGTCGAAGACTATTTATACGATTAAAGATAGCGGTGTGCTGGAAGTTAAATCGGTATGGGGCAAAAGATTCTGTGTGGATGGCATCAGGAACATTACTTACCAGCCTCATGCCCTTGGGATGCAAAAGATAAAAGTTGAACATGCACAAGGATTTGTGATGATAAGTCCCGACAGGCCTTTGGAGTTTGTGGAAGCTTTGAAGAAGGTATGTCCCGGCCTGGCGGTCGAAGGTTTTGAATTGATAAAGAACTGATTAATTTTAATAAATACCATGAAATATCAAATTGCGATTATCGGTGGAGGGCCTGCCGGCTATACTGCTGCCGAAGTTGCCGGAAAAGCCGGCCTCAGTGTTGTGTTGTTTGAAAAGAGGAGTCTGGGGGGCGTGTGCCTGAATGAAGGTTGCATTCCCACAAAGACATTGCTCTATTCCGCCAAAGTGTATGATTATGCCAAGCACGCTTCCAAATATGCGGTCACTGTGCCCGAAGCTTCTTTTGACTTGGGCAAGATTGTTGCCCGGAAATCAAAGGTGGTGCGTAAGCTGGTGTTGGGCATCAAGGCGAAACTGACTGCCCATCAGGTGAATATAGTGACGGGAGAGGCTACTGTCATAGACAAGAATACGGTGAAATGCGGCGAGGAGATTTACGAATGCGAGAACCTGTTGCTTTGTACCGGTAGCGATACATTTATTCCTCCCATTCCGGGAGTGGATGGCATGGATTATTGGACACACCGTGATGCATTGGACAATAAGGAAGTGCCTGCTTCACTGGCCATTGTCGGAGGTGGCGTAATCGGAATGGAATTTGCTTCTTTCTTCAATAGTTTGGGCGTACAGGTTACTGTGGTCGAGATGATGGATGAAATCCTCGGTGGAATGGATAAGGAGCTTTCGGCAATGCTGCGTGCCGAGTATGCCAAGAAAGGAATTAAGTTCCTGCTGAGTACCAAGGTGGTAGGAGTGGCAAAAGAGGAGAACGGAGTAACGGTCTCTTACGAAAATGCAGAAGGGGCGGGAAGTGTTTCAGCCGAAAAGTTACTGATGAGTGTAGGCCGTCGCCCCGTAATGAAAGGTTTCGGATTGGAGAATCTGAATTTGGAACTGACGGAACGTAAGTGCGTCAAGGTGGACGAACACATGCAGTCTTCGGTTCCCGGTGTCTATGTGTGCGGAGACTTGAACGGTGTCTCATTGTTGGCACATACGGCCGTGCGCGAAGCGGAAGTGGCTGTTCATCATATTCTTGGAAAAGAAGATGCGATGAGTTACCGTGCCATTCCGGGCGTAGTCTATACCAATCCTGAGATAGCGGGTGCAGGCATGAGTGAAGAAGCTCTGCAGGCTGCCGGCATTACTTATCATACCATAAAACTACCGATGGCATATTCCGGTCGCTTTGTGGCGGAAAATGAAGGAGTAAACGGGGTTTGCAAAGTATTGACTGCCGACGACGGAACGGTATTGGGTGCCCACATGCTGGGTAATCCTGCTTCCGAGTTGATTGTGTTGGCGGGCATAGCTATCGAAGACCGCAAGAAAGTGGATGATTGGAAACGATATGTGTTCCCTCACCCCACAGTAGGAGAAATCTTCAGAGAACTGTAAACATTCTCAAAGAGTATCCTGCCTAGCATTCCACCACCCGGTACACATTCCCTTAGCGGTATGCACCCGCTCGCCCGGCTGGGTGGTGGAAAGGCTCTGCACCTCCTGCGAATGGTCCTCCTCCGTGGTAAAGCGGAAGCAGAGGCATTTTAGACGGACCCAGCTTGTCGAATTCATCCAAGTAGGCCGTAGGCGGAGAGTCCGGCTTCGGCGGATGCCGGTGAGCTGAGGTCGTAACTTCTACACCAAGCAGAATGTCATCACCTAATGTGTTGGCAAATGAAGAGTAAGTGTCCCAAACAGACTTGAGAACTTTGTTCTTCGCTTTTTTACATTCAGCACGGTCAAACCAAAGATAGCATTCACTGCCTTATTCATCCATTTTCGAACTCTCTTCATGGTTATAGCTATTTAACAGATTTCCCCATAATTTCCATCCTATCGCTTTTTATGGTTTTAGTACCCTAAACTCGCACTGAGATGTGCCTAAGTTTCCTAAGCCATCCGTTCCTTCTACCACGCCCACAAAGCTTGTATTGATGTCCGAACAGAAGAATTCTACTTCGGCTATTCCTTTCTCATCGGTGACAATGTCCGGTTTCCACAGCAAGACGTTCCGCGCATCCGGTAGCGGACTTTGCACGTCCAGCTCATCGGGTTGGTAGAACTCACGCGTGCCGTAATAGCCTTTCACACGCCACAGGTTGTTCATGCGGAGAAGTTCTTCTTCGGTAAATTCCTCACCTTTCCAAATAATCTCGTCTAGTTTCGTTAGAATCCATTTGTTATTCTCTCCTTTTGGCTCATATTTTATGAGATAATATTTCCGACCGATAACGGGGGGAGCTTATTTTTCCAGGAGGAGGTACGGACATCCTATAGGATGATGTGAATAACCTTTATAATCATTAAGGTACTCTATATTACCTCCCCCCGATATACACCCAGAGCATACCCATGCTGCTCCAACCTTCATTTGTGCCAAGCTATCTAACCTTCCCATCATCTTATCCCGAAATACTCTTCCTTTCTTACCTGTAACTGTTATCTCGGATAAAAGGATACTATTATCCTGACTAATAACAGGATAATCAAGCTGCAATTCCGAAAACACTTGCGAAGGATTCATATATGGGAAATAAGACTGACAAGACTTCCGCAAGCTATCCACCTTACTGAAAGATTCTTCTATCACAATGGAAGGCTTGTATTCATCTTTATCCAGCATCGGCTTCAAATAAACATATCCGCCTCGCAATCCGAGCATCAAGTCCGTCGGCACCACGAACTTTCCCAAAGAGTCTATAAACACAAAACGGTTTTCAGTGTTCGGACCGGAAACTTGTAGCAACTGCTCTCCATTTCCCAACTCTTTCCGCTTCTTTTTCTTACCGATAATCTGCCTTCCTCTGATTTCATCCGAAAGGAAACAGTCCGCCAACATTGCCGTATCAGCTTTTTCCCCCATACATACCTGCGCCACCCTTGGGTAAGCAGCAACAGGTCGAGAGCAGCCTGGCGGTCTTTGTTGTTGCTATCAAAGTAATACGCCGGATTATGGATATTACCCTTTATCTCGGTGGAAAGGTAGCAATACGAAAGCATATTCTCAGGATTCAGTTCATTCTGATAAGCACGGTCGAAAATGCTCAGCCCCAGATGCGCCTGTACAGGATTGCCCTTCTCGTCCGTTACCTTTACGTTCAGTTTGCCCTTGCCACGGGTAAAGTAGCGCGCACTGTCCGTGTTCAACTCGATGTGCAATTTCCGTTCGGGATGGACATACACCAAGCGTTCCGCCATGGGCTGACCATCGGCATTGTATAAAGTAAACTCGGCAATGCCCTGCATCGGAAACTCTTTCAATGGGATTCGGATTTTCAATCTCTCGCTCAAGGTGCCTGTTGCCGTGCAGCAAAGCCCGCCGCGCATTTTGCCTTCCAGCTTGATTGCCTGCGCCGCTGCCCCTTTCGGTTGGGAAAGAAGAAACTCCAGATACTCATCCGTCTGTTTACGCAAATGGACGGACAACCCTGAAGATACCACTTCCGCAAATGGGAACTCCCTTCCATCGGACAACACCGCCTTATATGAAGCTCCTTTTATCGGAAGGATAAACACAAAACCCATACCGTCGTGCACGGACTCTAATTTAGCAATGTCCTTACCATTCTCCAGCAGCACTCCTTTTACCTTTGCCGACATACCCTTCTCGTCCAGTGCTTTAAAAGCCACCTTGGTGGGAATTCCGTCAATCAGATAACCACCTTCGGGGAAGAAGGAAAACCAGGCAACAGGTTGGTCTTTTTCCTGCGGGGTATTCGTTCCTTTGTAGGCTATGCTCTTTACCACACGTATCTTCTTGGGATAGACCGGACGCAACGTGTCATTCAGAAAAGAAAAGCGGGTATAGGCATGGATGCGGTAATCGCCCTCCTTCAAGTCCTTGTCCACATAGACGTGCCCCTCGGTAATGCCGGAAAGGATGGGGTATTTCTCCTGCCACACGATGCTGTCCTTGGCATTGAGCATTTCCACAAACAGCGTCTTGCTTCGGTCGGAGAGGGCAAGGCTCTGAGCGTCCAAAGTGTAGGTCTTGAACCAAAGGTCTTCACCGGTCTCATAAATCCCCTTGTCTGTCTGGAGGTAGACAAGTTCTCTGGATTCCGGCATGGTTCCTTCCTGCGAATGGCAAGTAAGCGTATGACCAACCAACAAACACAGGAGAAAGAAAAATAATAACCTTACATTATAAAGCCTCATTTCCATTATTTTTTATGATAAAGATTACTCTTTATGCTGTTGTTTTAATAGTTTCTCCAAATTATAAAGAGCAGAAGTCAGTCTTCCTCCCTCAAAAGTCCGGGCAGCCAAAGGACGGCAAGCAATGGCAAACAAAAAGAAGACAAGGGACAGTAAAGACATGAAAAATCGGTTACTTCCAGAGATATTATTTATGTTTGCTGTGTTCCTCATAATCTTTAATAAAGATATGCCTTTTAAAGACCGGGGTGTTTTTATCTTACCATCAATTATGTATTGTTAAACTATTTATACTACTACGGTGACTGGCAAGTCCACAAAGCCCGGTTACCCATTGATTTTACGTTGTTTCTCAGGCATTTATCCGGCATGAACAAGCCTAACGAACCGCTGATAAAGCTTCCACTATTGCTAATACGATTCCACTACCCGGTACACATTCCCCTTGGCAGTATGCACCCGCTCGCCCAGCCGGGGCAGGATGCGGCTCAGGCTGTAGACGGTCATGCCCCTCATGACCGAAGGATGGGTGGCTTTCATGCGTTCGAATAATTGGGTGGCGGAAAGGGTCAGCACTTCCTGCGGATGGTCCTCTTGGGTGGCAAAGCGGAAGCAAAGGCGGAACACTTCTTCTTCGGGTATGTGTTTGTAGAACAGGGCGTTGTGTTGCTGTATGGCCTGTTCCTCTTCCTTGTTAAACCAGCCGCGTTCACCGGACAGAAGCTCCGCCTTGAGCTGGGCGTACAGTTGCTCATGGGCTACGGGAGTGGTGCGGTCTATGGCGTGCTCCAGACTGACACAGAGAAAACGGCGCGAACTGGTACGGTCCACCAGCAGGTCTTCCCGGTTGCTGGTGCCGATAAACGAGGCGATGCGGGGAAGTGCCGAGGTACTGCGTTTGTAGGCCTTGCGGATATTCAGTGCGGAGGCTTGCATCAGGTTCTTCAGCAGGGGCATTTTGGATGCGCTGAGTTTGTCGAATTCATCCAGATTGATCAGACCGCAGGCGGCAGAACGTACTTTTCCCTAATCCTTGGCGGCTGCTCACCAGCAGGGGGGCCACGCTGTTGGTACTGTTGGTATCCGGCCGGAACTGCATCCATTGGGCGGAGAGTCCCAGCATCCAGCGGTGGAAACCGTTCACCCATACCGGGTCGTCGGACACCCTGCGGGCGAGTGCCGACACCCGGTCGGTGCCGTCCCATTCGGGAAGCTGCTCAAAGTAGGCGGTAAAGGGATGGTATTCGCTGATGCGGCGCGAGCGCACAAAGCGTTGGATATCCCTGTCTGTCTCAGCAGTCTATGCCTGTTTCGATGGCTTCTATGCTGAGTGTGTTCATCCATCGTTCGTCCACTTTGGTGTAGCGCAGGTGGGTGCCGGGGATGGTCCGACAAAGCGGCATCAGTCCGTTGAGGGCGGATACGAGGTCACGGCGTGGTGTTCCGTCGGAGGGAACAGGAGTTGACAGGAATTTGCTTCCGAAGAAGACTGTTTTGAGGGTGGCAAATACATTCATGAGACACTTTTTTAGATTTGACGAACTACAAATATAAAACATGAAAAAGTGTTTGTCAAGAGGGAAGACAAACTAATCCAATCCCGGCACAGAATATGACGGAGCCTGACACAATGACATATATACGTGCAGGCTCATGCGTACGTACGTGTAGGCCGATGCATACGTACGTGTGGGCTTATGCCACCGTATGTGTAGACCGATGCCTACGGGGGTCAAAATGTGGATAATGCTGTCGTTTCGTGCGTAGGGGCGAGGTTTGCTCGCCCGAAAACGGTTTGTTTTGTGTCTTCGGGCAGGCGAACCCTGCCCCTACAACTGACGATGGGATAGCCCGGTTTCGTTTTGACACACTTCCCATGCTGCAAAAAAGACTTTGATGTTTTCCAAAAAGACCTTGATGTTTAAAAAAAGCCTCAAAGTCTTTTTAAAAAAGGTCGTTGTGTTTTCAGAAAAGCTCGGCATCTTTTTAATAAAGCTCGGTATGTTTTTTTCATGTAGGGGCAGATTGCATCATCCCCTCATTAAGCCGGTCATCCTTCTTTTCCGTTCATCCTTACATTTTAATTAAAACACTCACATAATCAGTCGGTTAAGAATGACAGTACATCCCCTCATCCTCCCTTCAGCCGCGCTTCCCGAGTCCCTTCACAATCCCTTGTGTACTTTCTACACCTCTTTTCAGCCTGCCCCTACAAGCAAAATGCAAGAAACGTGACAATATGATTGAAATGTATACTTATTTCTCATAAAGACTATGGTTTGTCCGCTTTTAACAAAGAAAAAGCACTGATAAACAACAAAATAACCTCTTTCAAGAGCACAAATTCGGGGTCACAAAAGCATAAAGGTGGTCCCTGGACCTAGTGAGCCTAAATAAGACAGTCAACACACTGTTATTCAACACTTTGACTACATCACCACTTTGCAAACCCAGCACCATTTTCCAACTAGACAGAAACAAGTATCCAAAGCATTGCTTATCAACATATTAAGTTCGTTTTTCAGCACTATAACGCCCCTCCCAAAAGGCCTTGGAGTTTAAAAAAAGACTAAGGTATTTGCTAAAAACTCCTTAATCTTTTGATAAAACACTTTAGTCTTTTAGAGCCTGTTCAAGTTTCATTCGAAAGCTCTTTAATTTTGGTGCTACTTTATAAATCATTTATTATCAATGCATTTAAAAAAATCATACAACCAGACGCAGTATTTTACATTCTGCTGCATTATATAAAATACAAGAAAACCATTATTAACCTTTTAATCACCACCTTTATGAAGAAGATTTTAAATTATTTATTCGTGTTATACCTGCTCGTTGGAGCATACGGTTGCAGCGATGATGACAGAGATGTAAAACGGATTTATCCGGAGGAAAAACAAGAACCTTTTGAAAGAGAGAATTTGAAAGGATATTTAAGGTATGATAATTCCCTTAAAAGATGGATAATCTATCCTGTTGACGAACCGGAATTCCGAACAGGAGATGAAGATAGTATATCTTTTTTAATTGAAAACATGAAGGATGAATACAAGGCTTATGAAGGTGATGTTACCTTCAGTGGCACCCTTTTATATTTATATTATGAAGCGAGATTGCCTATAACAGGTTGCCATGGTGGTACTTACATTTACTCTCTCCATCTAAAAGACATTCAGAAAAGAGAACCGGCAGAAAGTCCCTACTAATTGATACGAAACAATTAATTTTAAATGCATAATACTATGAACAAACTTTTTACTTATCTGCTTGCATTATGCACGGCTACTTGTCTATATGGTTGCAGTGAAGAACTAGAGGAAATGACTTCTACAGAAGAATCTCCTTCAAACATTGTCAGCCGTTCAATCCCTGAAAGTTTTTTCTTGTGGAACGATAGAAACAGACCCACCGGCATGGTATTTCAATACTCCTCGCGTTTTTTTAATAACAATAGCATTTATACCTTAAATATTTATATCCATGTCATTAGAAGTTCTAGCGGAGTGGGATTTAATAATGGTTATTATAGACACAAGTTCTCTGCAGAGCAAATAGCCAAAATGCGCAGCATCATTAGCCAAAGAGAAGAAGTAAGCCCCACTATTCATCAAAAACAGATTATCGGTCCCAAACATTTCTCCAACAACGGTATCTACTCGCTGAGTGTATTAAATGCCGATGAAAGCGTGAGATGGGAAGTAACGGCCTACAGTGAAAACGGTTCTACCAAAACCACCTATACTACTTCTACATTGACTTTGTCTTCCACCCAGCCAACCTATTACAGTATCGTGGCTTCCATTACATCGCCTGCCGGAACCAAGTCTGTCACAACCCATGCCACTTGCAATGAACCATCTCCCTACATCGGAAGCTTGTATTGGGAAACCAACCAAAGGGCAATACAGCATTACCGATGCCACAAACTATGGCGAACCCTCTATGTATCCGGAAACATCAACCTGAGCCTGGAATATAGAGACAAGGCAGGAAACACATCGGATGCTCTTCCGGGAGCTGACTTTATGTGTACCACAGCAAGTAATCGCCTTGTGCGTGGCAAAACATTTTCGTTGACACCCGCCGACTGCGAAAGGGATTTGTATATTCGGGCCAAAGATGCCTGTGGCACGGCAGAATCGTTTTTCGTCATTCCTTGCCAAGTGACGAACTATTATTATGATGTCAATGTAGCTTTGGGTGAAGTTGCCATTGGTGTAGTGAAAACCGACAATGCAGAAGTAAACGCCATTTTGACTGCCCAAAAAGCAAAACAAGCTGTTGTCTTTAATGCAGCAACAGATGTCAAAATCAAATCGGTAGTAGTTTACACAGAAAACCGGCAAGTGCTTTATTCCAAAGAATACGCCATGGGAGTTTCTGAAATAAAGATAGATGCAGTCTCATGGGCTTCGGGAGTTTATCACTTAAGCATTTCGAACGGAACGGAAGTGCGGCATCAGAAAATAATGATTCCATAAAAACATACCAACACAATAAAGAAGGTGTCTCGAAACTCTCATAAGTCAAAAGGGGTTGTGTCAAATAAGTTATTGGGGTCATTGGGCGGACACATGGTCCGCCCCTACCGTAAAGTATTATCGAAAAAGTTCAAAAGCCGGAAGAAGTATTACAGATGAAAGGAGGCTGAAACGACAATACGGAATGTCCATTCACTACCGGAAGCCCCATTAACAGGGCGTTTCAACGACTAATGAAAGGAGGAAGGGAGAAACAGATTTTCGCTTTCTTTCTTGCAGGTTCCATGCTTTTGTTATATATTGCCACCCTGTTTTAAACAGGCTTAGAATGAATTTTATTCTTGGAAATACATCTATCAATGAAACGAGCCGTATTATTTTTATTACTGAACTTGACTATTTGTGCTATTTATGCCCAGAGCCAACCTGTTTCCCAAAGGCTGGATGCTTTGCTGAACGACGAAATCCTGAAAACTTCCGAAGTTGGTATCACGGTCTTCGACCTGACCACGGGTGAATCTCTTTATCGGTATCAGGATGAGAAACTGTATCGCCCTGCTTCCATTGAGAAGGTGATTACTTCTGTCACAGCGCTTGCCCGTCTTGGGGCAGATTATACAATGGATACCCATCTTCGCTATACCGGGAAAATAGAGAATGATACACTGAAAGGGAATCTTTATCTGATAGGGGGCTTTGACCCGGAGCTGATGGATGAAGACCTGGATAGCCTCGTGGCGGCGGTGGAAGCGCAGGGTATCCGGTATGTGACGGATACCATTGCTGCCGATGTATCGATGACGGATTCCGTATATTGGGGACCGGGGTGGTCGTGGGATGATACTCCTTATTCATTCCAGCCTTATCTTTCTCCTCTGATGCTGAATCGCGGTTGTGTGGATGTGTCCGTTTCACCTGCTCAGAAAGATTCTTTGCCGACAGTGCGTTGTACTCCGGTTTCAGATTATTACCGGGTTTGTAATCGGGCAGTGAGCCGTAACCCGCAGGCAGGGAAATTGGAAATCACCCGCAATTGGCTTTCCAATGGCAATGTAATAACGGTTTCGGGCAATGTGTCCCGACCCTATACAGGACAGGTGAATATTTATACTTCCAAAGACTTTTTCTTCCATACGTTTATCCAACGGTTGAAAGAGAAGGGAATTACCTCCGGTGTGCATACTTATGCAGATTGCCCCGTCATCCATGACAGCATTGCAACCTTTTGCACCATCAGAAGACCCATCAGACAGGTATTGGAACGTGCCTTGAAGAAGAGTGATAACCTGTGTGCCGAATCCATGTTTTATCACCTTGCCGCGCAACATGCCCCACACCATCGGGTGACTGCCGATGACGGGACGGATGCCATCGCCGATTTTATGAAGACTGTGCTCGGTTTTAATCCCGATAACTATAAAATTGTAGACGGCAGCGGCGTTTCCTTATATAATTATATCTCTCCGCGATTGTTGCTGGAGTATTTGAAGTATGCCTATTATCACCGGGATATCTTTTTGCCGCTGTATGATGCCCTTCCCATTGCCGGAGTGGACGGCACGTTGCAATATCGCATGAAGCAAACCAAGGCGCGGGGGAACGTCCGTGCCAAGACCGGTTCGGTGACAGGAGTAAGTTCGTTGGCGGGATATGTGAAAGGGGGACGGGCATCAGCTGGCTTTTGTCATCATTAATCAGAACGTGCTGAAATTAAGCCGTGCGCGTGTTTTCCAAGATAAAGTTTGCGACATCCTTTCCCGATAGCGGCGATGAGTTGCCCGGAGTGTGACGTATTTGGGAATAAGTGAAAGTGATTTTGCTGTAAACTGGACAAAATTTACACCTTTTCTGAACGATTACTGTATCTTGAAGTGGTGGATGTTTTGTAATTTTGCCCGAACAGAAAATCAAATGAATACCATCAAACACATATAAATAGCGTATGAAAACAAATTATGAAATTCGCTATGCCGCTCATCCCGAAGATGCCAAGCATTATGATACTGCAAGGATACGCCGCGACTTTCTGATAGAAAAGGTTTTTTCGGACAATGAGGTTAATATAGTGTATTCTATGTACGACCGTATGGTGGTAGGGGGAGCCCGGCCCGTAGGTGAAGTACTGAAGCTCGAAGCCATCGAGCCTTTGAAAGCTCCTTATTTTTTGACCCGTCGCGAAATGGGTATATTCAATGTGGGAGGTCCCGGTATGGTAAGAGCCGGTGATGCCGTGTTTGAATTGGATTATAAGGAAGTTCTTTATTTGGGAGCGGGAGACCGTGAAGTGACTTTTGAAAGCAAAGATGCCTGCCTGCCCGCCAAGTTTTATTTCAATTCCACTACCGCACATCGTAATTATCCCGATAAGATTACCAAGGCAGATGCCATCGTTGCCGAAACGGGCTCGTTGGAAGGCTCTAACCATCGTTGCATTAATAAGATGTTGGTAAGTCAGGTGTTGCCTACTTGTCAGTTGCAGATGGGAATGACGGAGCTGAAACCGGGAAGCGTGTGGAATACCATGCCTGCACATGTGCACAGCCGCCGCATGGAAGCCTATTTTTATTTTGAGGTTCCCGAGGAACATGCTGTCTGCCATTTTATGGGAGAAGTGGACGAGACACGGCATGTGTGGATGAAAGGAGAGCAGGCTGTCCTGTCTCCCGAATGGTCTGTTCACAGTGCCGCTGCTACGCATAATTATACCTTTATCTGGGGAATGGGTGGTGAAAATCTTGACTATGGAGACCAAGATTTCTGTCTGATAACAGACTTGAAATAATAAAAATGCGATGTAAAAAAGAGTTTTATTAAATGTTTTGTGTACGATAACGGAAGATTTTTATTACCTTTGGGCATCGTAATGGATAAGAAAATACAAGAAATAAATTATTATACTAATAACATTAAATTAATTACTATGGTGAATTTTTCATTGGAAGGTAAGGTAGCTCTTGTAACAGGCGCTTCTTACGGAATTGGTTTTGCTATTGCATCGGCTTTTGCTGCAGCAGGTGCCACTATTGTTTTCAACGATATCAAGCAGGAATTGGTAGACAAAGGCTTGGCTGCTTATCAGGAAAAAGGTATCAAGGCTTTCGGTTATGTTTGTGACGTTACCAGCGAAGAACAAGTGAACGCTTTGGTTGCACAGGTAGAAAAAGAGGTAGGTGTTATCGATATCCTTGTAAACAATGCAGGTATTATCAAACGTATTCCGATGTGCGACATGAGTGCGGCAGAATTCCGTCAGGTTATCGACGTTGACTTGAATGCTCCGTTTATCGTGTCTAAAGCCGTTATCCCCGGCATGATTAAGAAAGGTCATGGAAAGATTATCAATATCTGTTCTATGATGAGTGAGCTGGGACGTGAAACTGTATCTGCTTATGCAGCTGCCAAGGGTGGTTTGAAGATGCTGACCCGTAATATTGCTTCTGAATATGGTGAATACAATATTCAGTGTAACGGTATCGGTCCGGGTTATATCGCTACTCCTCAGACAGCTCCGTTGCGTGAACTTCAGGCTGATGGTTCACGCCATCCGTTTGACCAGTTCATCATTGCCAAGACTCCGGCTGCACGTTGGGGAACTCCTGAAGATTTGCAGGGTCCTGCTGTGTTCCTGGCATCAGATGCTTCTGATTTCGTCAACGGTCATGTGCTTTACGTTGACGGCGGTATTTTGGCTTATATCGGTAAACAACCCAAATAATATAAAGCCCGGAAAGGGTTATTTTCAGGTACGGATGGGGGATGTGTCAAAACAGCATTATCCATGTTTTGACACAACCCCATTCTCCTTTCATTAATTATAGATAATATGAAGAAAATCTTTTTAGCAGTGGCAGCGGCATGTTCGTTGTGTTCTTGTTCGCAACAGCAGCCGGTTACTGTAACTGTTACCAATCCTTTGGCTATAGACCGCAGCGGCGAGATGGTGGAAGTATCCATGGCGGAAATTTCATCTAAGTTGCAATTGCCGGATACGGCGCAAGTGATTGTATTGGATGAAAACGACCTGGAAGTTCCTTATCAGGTCACTTATAATGATATGCTTATTTTCCCCACCTCGGTAAAGGCATCTTCCACAGCCACTTATACTATTAAACCGGGTAATCCGAAACCGGTGGATGTCATTTCCTGCGGTCGTGTTTATCCCGAACGTGTAGATGATATTGCTTGGGAAAACGACCGTGCGGCTTATCGCGCTTATGGTCCTGCACTGCAGGCAACCGGAGAAAAGGCTTACGGTTATGACGTATTTACCAAACGTGTTCCCGAACCGGTGGTGGAAGACCGCTATGACGGCGAGTTGAATAGGAATATCTCTTATCATGTAGATCATGGTAACGGTATGGATGTATATGCAGTAGGACCTACATTGGGTGGCGGTGCGGCAGCTTTGTTCCCCCGACAGCACCATTGCTTATCCGTATTGTTGGAAAGAATGTGAAGTGTTGGATAATGGTCCGCTTCGTTTCACGGCAAAATTGGTTTATAATCCATTGGTTATAAAAGGAGATAGCAATGTAGTGGAAACTCGTGTTATTTCGCTGGATAAAGGTTCACAGTTGAACAAAACAGTGATTTCTTATACTGATTTGAAAGAAGTGACTCCTATTGTAGCCGGTATCGTTATCCATAAAGAAAATCCGACAGGATATTCTTTCGATTCCAATGCCGGGTATATTGCTTATGCCGATTCTACTCAGAATCCGCGAAATAATAATGGCGTTATTTATGTGGGTGCTGTATTTCCTGCCAGTCTGAATGCTGCAAAAGCCCAGCTCTTCCCCGAAGCAGAACGAAAAGAACATGGTGGCGTGCCCCCTTGGACATGTGTTGGGCATCAGCGACTATGAACCGGGAACCGAATATGTTTTACTATTGGGGTTCCGGATGGAGCAAATATGGTTTTGCCGCCGATACCGAATGGACGAAATATTTGGAGAATTTTGCCCAACAGGTACGTAACCCATTGACAGTGACTGTGAAATAGAAGAATATAGTGGATGATTAAAAAAGTTACCTGAAAAGCCGTGTGCTTCAAGGTAACTTTTTCTTTTTATTGAATAACTGGAATACGATGATGAAACAAAGAATAATTATTGGTTTCTTATGTATTTGTCTGGCAAGTATGGCTTTTGCTCAGGAGCGTATCCGTATTGAACATGGACCTTATTTGCAGAATTTGAAAGAAACGGAGACAACCATTGTATGGATGGCCAGCAAGCCGTCTGTCGGTTGGGTGGAATTAGCTCCCGATGACGGTAGTACATATTATCAAAAAGAACGGGAGAAGTTTTTTGATACAACAAACGGTGTGAAGAACACTTCCTTGTTGCATGTGGTGAAGATTAGCGGACTAAAACCGGGTACCGGTTATCGTTACCGGGTATACGCACAGGAAGTTTTGGACCATCAAGGTGTGGAAGTGACTTACGGAAAAGTAGCGGCAACGGATGTATATGGTGCCAAACCGCTTGTATTCACTACAAACGACCGTCATAAGCTGGAGACTTCTTTTGCAATGATTAATGATATTCATGGTCGTACAGACGATATTCCGAAATTGCTGGAGGTTGCAGACTACAAAAAGATGGATATGATTATCTTTAATGGGGATATGTTGACTCAGCTAAAAGATGAGTCAGGGTTGTTCAGCGGATTTATGGATGTTGCCATAGATTTGTTTGCAAAAGAAAAACCGATGTATTATGCACGTGGCAACCATGAAACCCGCGGACTGTTTGCCACTTCTTTTCAGCGCTATTTTTCGCCTAAAGAACCTCATTTGTATTATCTGGTGAGACAGGGGCCTGTTTGTTTTATCTTTTTGGATACAGGCGAAGATAAACCGGATTCCGACATAGAATATAGTGGCATTACGGATTATGACCGTTATCGCACGGAACAGGCGCAATGGTTGGCACAGGCAGTGCAGTCGGATGATTTCAAGCAGGCAAAGTACAAGATTGTCATTGCGCACATGCCTCCTTTACCCGATAAAAACTTGTGGCATGGGCAAATGGAAGTGCTTGAAAAGTTTGTTCCTATATTGAATCAGGCCGGTGTGGATGTTATGCTTTCGGGACATTTACATCGTTATTTTAACAACAAACCGACCGATAAGGTGAAGTTCCCTGTCATTGATAATGCACATAAGACAGTTATTAAGGCAGTGGCAGAGAGCAATCAGCTGGTGCTTGAGGTGAAAGATCTGCAGGGGAAGCCGGTAGATACGATTGTAATCCCTGCCAAATAAATGAAAGCTGTTTGTCAGCTGCCCTAAGCGTTTTCTGCTTTTGACACATCCTCCTACAGCAGACGATTTGATGGGCCATTGGGGAGTTGCCACACTCCCTTTCTTTCCCTTGTTGCGCCTTAAAAGTTCTTTTTGATGATTTCCTGCATTACTTCCGAGTTCCTGTCTTCGTCATTCGCTTCTTTTCTCAGTTCCAGCAAGCGTGCCTTCATCTCTTTGATAACCGGAGCATACTCGGCATCTTTATATGCGTTGTGATTTTCGTGCGGGTCTTTCTGCAAGTCATAGAACTCCCAAGCCGGAGCAGTCGGAGTATCGTCCGAACCGGTGGCATCCAGCTTATTGCCGTAAAGGAACATCAGCTTATAACGTTCATTGCGGATGCCGATGTGTGCCGGACGAATGGTGTGGTGTGTCCAGTAACGGTAATACATATCTTTGCGCCAATTTTCGGGTGTGTTTCCGGCAAGGTTGTCCCGGAAACTTTGTCCTTGCGATTTGTTTGGAGTCTTTACGTGGGCATAGTCGGCAAGCATGGCTGCAAAGTCTGTGTTCAGAATAATATCCTTGTTGCGTGTGCCGGCAGGTATCTCTTTGGGATAGCGGATGACAAACGGCATGCGGAGTGGTTCCTCATACATCATTCGTTTATCAAAGAATCCATGTTCTCCCAGGAAGTATCCTTGGTCTGATACATAAATGACGATGGTATTCTTTGCCAATCCTTTTTCGTCCAGATAGCGGAGCAGTCGGCCGATATTGTCGTCGATGGTGGCACCGCAGCGCAGATAATCTTTTATCATTTTCTGATATATCTTCTTTCGGGCGGAGATACTGTCCATGCCTTCGGTGCTGAAGGGGAGTTCGGGATATTGGCACCACCAGGGGCCTTTGGATGCCTGTTCCCATCGCCATCCCATGTTCTCAAGCTGACGTCCGGTGAAGGTGCGTCCCGAAGCAATGGTATCGAACTCCATCATGGTGTCGGGTTCGGGAAAGGTTACGTCATCATATAGATGTTTCATGCGTTCGGGGAAATCCCACGGCTCATGGGTTGCCTTAAAGTGGCAGCAGAGCATGAACGGTTTATCGGTGTTGCGTTCTTCCATCCATTGGATACATTTGTCTGTCACCAAGTCGGTGGAGAAGCCTTTTTCTTCTGTGCCGTATCGTCCTTCGGTATCATCTTTCCAGTTTTCGGCTGTTTTGAAAACCGGGTTAATGTATTCTCCCTGGTCGTGAAACACGCTGAAGGTGTCGAAGCCGGAGGGTTGTGTCTTGAGGTGCCATTTACCGAAAAGGGCTGTCTGATAGCCGCCTGCCTGCATTTGTTTGGCAATATTATCCTGGTCGCGGTCGAAGCTGTCTTCCAATGTTCTTACACCGTTGAGGTGGCTGTAGGCACCTGTCAGGATGGTGGCGCGACTGGGAGCAGAGATGGAATTGGTGCAAAAGCAGTTGTCCAGCACGCATCCTTCATCGGCAAGTCGTTTGATATTGTCGTTCTTTACATACGGAAGCCAGTATACCTCCGTAAATGCCCCATGACTGTGAGGTGTGGTCATCCGATAGAATGAATAGGATATTGGGGCGTTCTTTGTCTTGTTCTTGCGCTTGGAGCTCTCCTGCCGACAGTGGTTGGCAAAGCAATGCGCCGGTCAGTAATTGAAGTGTTTTTCTTTTCATCATGGTTTTGTGTGTTTTTATTTGAATGGTTATCCGGCTGTGATTAGTCGAACACCTTGAATTCATATCCTTGTTCCAGTAACCATTCAATGGCTCTCGGCAATGCATATTTCATGTTTTTTTCTGCTTTAAGCGAGTCGTGGAAGGTGATGATGGAGCCGTTGCGCACATAGTGCTTGACCTTGCGTAGCACTTGCCGCCCGTTCAGTCGTTTGCTGTAGTCGCGGGTGACGAGGTCCCACATTACTATCTGGTATTTGTGGCGGAGCACCATATATTGCATCCAGCGCATGTGTCCGTGTGGCGGTCGGAAGAGGTTGGTGTGAATCAGTTCGTTTGCCTTATCGGTGTTGGCCAGATAATTATCGCTCCGGTATTCGAATCCGCGAATATGGTTAAAAGTATGGTTGCCCAGCCGATGTCCGCGGTCTACTATCATCTTGAATTCTTCGGGATGCTTGCGTACATTGTCGCCCACCAAAAAGAAGGTGGCTTTGATATTGTATTTATCCAGCAAATCGAGCACCCATGGCGTGATTTCGGGAATAGGTCCGTCATCAAATGTAAGATAGACCGCTTTGACATGCTTATCCATGCGCCAGAAGGCGCGTGGATAGAGCATGCGGAGTATCAGTGGCGGTTGTTCTATTAACATAAGCGTGCGTGCTTTTTATTTTCTTTTTCCGCCTACGCGGTTGTTGAATACTTCATAAAGTTCTTCAAACTTCTTGACATAGTGTGCCGACATATCCGATTTCGGTTTCTGTTCGCTTTCGCTTTCCACACCGCTTGCGGTATTGCAACGTGCCAAAGTCTTGTTGAGTTCGTCCAGAATATAGAAATTGCGGACACACTCTTCATACGAATTGGCCAAGCGCTGGTCGTCAAGGCTCAGATACCAGCTGATATATTCCACTGCCTTGTTTGCCAGGTCGCTCAGGATGGCTTCTGCTTTTTCCGTCTCGCCCAAAGCCAGATAATCGTCTGCCATTTCTTTCGAGCTGCTCATGATATAATCATGGGGCACGGTTGTGCTGGGAATTACTTTCAGACTATAGTCGAGAACTTCCAGTGCTTTGTCTTTCTTGCCTTCCTTTATCAGTTGGCTGGCAAGTTGGATAAACATACGGCGGTGTGTCAGGCACATGCGCATGACTGTCTCGTCAATATAGATATTCGGATTGTCAATGCCTCCGAACTTAAACTTGTTCATCAGGTTGTCATACATTTTTTCCGAATCGATGCGTGCGTTGAGTGCTGTGGTATTGAATGGAGTGATGCGGTAGGCAAGACCTTCCTGAATGAAGTTGTTGCCTAAGTTCAGGTGATTGTCGCTGCCCACGGTGATGGCCATGTACAACGGACGTTCCCAGTTGGTGTTTGCCAGCATTTCGAGCATCATCAGTTCACTCTTGTAAAGCATACGCTTGCCTTTCAGTGAGATGTTCATATACTCGGGTATCTCACCGTGCAATGAGTCGGGAATCATCATGCCCGAGCGTTTGATGGCTTCTTTGTCCAGCTTGATGACGATACTGTCTGTAGGAATCATCTGCAGACCTTCTTTCGGAGAGCGTACCCAGTATTTCAGGATATTCTTCAGTTCATAAGGATTCTCTCCGAACTCTCTCACAGCATCTTCGGGGTTTTGTTTATAGAAGTTCTTGATGCTTTCCATTACTTCGGGACGGATGGCAACGGCTTCGTTATGTCCCTGCACATATTCCAGGCGACTCCAGTCGATAGGTACGGCAGGTGAATCGTATGCCTGACGCTTCATCTGGTCAATATACCAGTCTGTCTGCAGGTAACTCAGGTTGCACACACGCACGTCGGTGCGGAAGCCTTCTGTCTCCTGATTATACCACAAGGGGAATGTATCGTTGTCACCATTGGTGAAGATAATCGGATTGCCTTCTTCCTGAACAGTGCTTAAATAGTTTTGTCCGAAGTCGCGTGCCACATAGCGGTTGCTGCGGTCGTGGTCATCCCAAGTCTGGCTTACCATTTGGATGGGAACCAACAGGCAAACAACTGTTGCAAGAATGGATGCCGGTTTTTCACCGATTTTCTTCTGTAACCATTCTGAGATACCTGCCACACCCATACCAATCCAGATTGCGAAAGCATAGAACGAACCGGCATAAGCATAGTCGCGTTCACGGGGTTGAAGAGGTGTCTGGTTCAGGTAAAGCACAATGGCAAGACCGGTCATAAAGAACAGGAAGAATACAATCCAGAACTGTTGGATACCAATCGGTTCATAGATTATTTTTCCGTCCGGTGTGGTGATGCGTCTCACCTTGTAAGCCTGCCAGAACAGACCGATAAGTCCGAGTAAAAGAGGCAGACAGTAGAATACATTATGCCCTTTATTGTTCTTCAGGTCGGAGGGGAGCAGGCTTTGGTCACCTACCAGGAATTTGTCAATGACCGGAATGCCGGTAATCCAGTTTCCGTGTTCTATTTCTCCTTGTCCCTGAATGTCATTCTGACGTCCGGCAAAGTTCCACATAAAGTATCTCCAATACATGAAGTTCACTTGATAAGAGAAAAAGAACTTGATGTTCTCCCATTGGGTAGGAACCTTTACCATCATCATCTGTCCGCATTGGTCGTAAGGCACTTGTGTACCTTCCACGCCGCCCAGCCAGTCTTCGTAGGCTTGCGGGTGACCGGGTGCATCGCTGTACATACGCGGGAACAGCATATTCTGTGCATACTTATATTCTGTTTTATGGCGAACCACTTCGTAGCTGTCTTTTTCGTCGGGAGTAGCTTTTTCTTTCCGTTGATATACCGGAGCTCCTTCTGTCACATCATACACGCATCCGCCGTCCACTTCCTTCAGTGCCGGTTTTGAGGTGTAAGCCTGTCCGTAGAACAAAGGACGGGTTCCGTATTGTTCGCGGCCAAGATATTCACCCAGCGTGAAGATATCTTCCGGTGAGTTCTGATCCATCGGTGTATTGGCTGTGGAACGAATCACGATGAGCGCGTAGGATGAATAACCTACCATAATCATCATGATGCAAAGCAAAGAGGTATTGAGCGTGCGTGCACTGATTTGGTATTTTTTGTCCAGCTTGGCAAACAGGTAGATACCTAATGCTGCCAAGACAATGATGCCGATGAACGTGCTGCTCCATCCGTGTCCGTAGAATGGGATGCCCAGCATGGCAATGGTGACAAGGAAGGAGATGTTCATGCGTTTGCGGCTCTTTTCCACATAACTTTCATATACACCCCAAATGATGGAGGCGGCCAACAGGATGATGTAAACAATCAATCCGCTGTTGAAAGGCATTCCTAATCCGTTGACAAACAGTAGTTCAAACCATCCGCCCACTTTCACTACGCCCGGTACGATGCCATAAAGCACAGCAGCCACCAGCACCATCGAGCCGGCTAAGGCAAGCAGGCTGCCTTTCAGGTTGGCATCGGGGTTCTTTTTGTAATAGTAAACCAATACAATGGCGGGGATACACAGTAAGTTAAGCAAGTGCACACCAATGGAAAGTCCTGTCAGATAGGCTATCAGAATGAGCCAACGGTCACTGTGAGGTTCGTTTGCCACGCTTTCCCACTTCAGGATAAGCCAGAATACTACTGCTGTGAACAGGCTGGAATAGGCATATACTTCACCTTCTACGGCACTGAACCAGAAGGTGTCGCTCCATGTGTAAGCCAAAGCTCCCACAAGACCCGAACCCATTATAGTAATGAGTTTGCCCAATGTCATTTCGTTATCGTCGGGGCATACCAGTTTTTTACGAGGTGTGTGATACTCCAAAACTTAGGAGGAATAAGATACACGCCGCACTCATCAGGGCACTCATGGTGTTTACCATCCGGGCCACTTGGCCGGGGTCGCTTGTGAACTGGCTGAATAAGTTGGCGGTAAGCATAAAGAAAGGTGCGCCGGGGGGGTGTCCTACCTCAAGTTTGTAGCCGGTAGTGATAAATTCCGGGCAATCCCAGAAGCTGGCAGTCGGTTCAATAGTCATGCAATAGGTAATTGCTGCGATGACAAAAGTAACCCAACCAACCAGATTGTTTACTAATTTGTACTGTTTCATGAAATTATATTTGTTTCGTTAACATTCGATGGGCACAAAGATAGTAAAGAAATAGTTATTTACCGTCTGAATGTCTGTTATTTAGTGTTACGACTGTTAGTCTTAGAGTTTTTTTTGTAATTTCGCCTCACTTATTAAATCTAAAGAATATGAATTTCATGAATAGAGTAATTGTCGCTTGTTGCATTTTGTTATGTACTTCTGTATGGAAGATAAGTGCTCCAGGATTATCCTTTCCGCCGGGCAGACTTGCCGGTGGAGGAGAGAGTGGAAGATTTAGTCCGTCGGATGACACTGGAAGAAAAGATAGACTTGTTGGCAGGTTATCAGGATTTCTATCTTCATCCTTGCGAACGATTGGGTATACCTGCTTTCAAACTGGCGGACGGACCTTTGGGGCTTGCTTCATGGGGATTGTTCGGCAAGGCGACAGCCTTTCCGTCGGCATTGTCTTTGGCGGCATCATGGAATAGGGACTTGGCAGCCCGGGTAGGCGACTGCTACGGACAGGAATGGCGTGCCCGGGGCATTCACTTCCTTTTGGCGCCGGGAGTGAACACTTACAGAGCTTCAAAGGGGGCCCGGAACTTTGAATACATGGGTGAAGACCCTTTTATCTGTCTTCGGAGATGGTTGTTCCTTTCATCAAGGGGGGTGCAGGAAAGGGGTGTGATAGCCACCGTGAAACATTTTGCAGCCAATGACCAGGAGTACGACCGTTATAGGGTCAGTTCGGAAGTGTCCGAGCGTGCGTTGCGAGAGATATACTTGCCGGCATTTAAGGCAGCAGTGCAAAAGGCGGGGGTGAAAGCTGTGATGACCGGCTATAACTTGTTGAACGGCGTATATTGTACGGAAAATAAATATCTTATCGATATATTGAAGAAGGAATGGGGATTTAAAGGAATGCTGATGTCCGACTGGGCATGTACCTATTCGGCAGACAAGGCTGCTAACCATGGACTTGACCTTGAGATGGGCAGTAACGACTGGTTTGTCAGAGAGAAATTGTTACCTCTCATTGAACAGGGAGTGGTGACGGAGGAGACTATTAACGAGAAGGTACGGAGGATTTACGGAACCTGCATCGAAATGGGATTTTTTGACCGCCCGCAGTTGGATACGACTATTCCTGTTTATAACCCGAAAGCCAACCGAATGGCATACGAGGCAGCCAAGGAGGGAATGATTCTTCTGAAGAATGAAGATAACCTGTTGCCGTTGAAGCGGGTGACTAAGATTGCAGTAATCGGACCCAATGCTTGTTATAACCTGGTGACGGACAGGCAGAATAATGTAAACGGCACTACTTATGGGGGTGGTGGCAGTTCTAAGGTACATCCTTGGCATGTTACTTCTGTTCTGCAAGGGATAGAGGCGGAATATCCCGATGCGGAAGTGTGGTATGCGGAAGGAATATCCAATGCATATAAGCCGAGATTGTTCCGTTCTGCTAAGTTTTATACCGAGGATGGAAAACAAGGACTGAGAGCAAAATATTATAAAATGGGGCAAGGTGACGGCAGTGCTTTGCCCGATAAGCTGATGCAGCAACAGGCGAAGGCGGCGGGAAGAACGGAAGATAGTGATAATGGTGTTTCTGCTGTTTCGTCTTCTGTCTCTGCAAAAGTTCGGACAAGGAGCCGGTGATGGAAAGAATCGACCGGCATGTGGATTTCTCTTGGTGGGGAACTCCGAAGGAAGGTTTGGGCGAGGATTATCGTGTGGAATGGGAAGGCTATGTTCCCGTGGAACGGAATGACAGTCTTCTGTTCTTTGTTGACGCACAAGGAGGATACCGTTTGTGGATTGACGGAAAGTTGTGCTTGGATGCCTCTGCTTCTCAGTCTTTTGATTGCAGGCAAGTGGCAGTGGACGGTCAGAAGGGGGCACGGCTGCATGTGAAGTTGGAATACCTTAACCAGCGAAGTTTGCCGGCAGAGATTCGTTTGGGATATGATTATAAAGGCAATCTTGATTTTTCGGAAGCTTTGCGGTTGGCACGTCAGGCAGATGTGGTGATATTCTGTGGCGGTCTGGACGGCAGCATTGAGTTGGAAGGACGTGACCGTCCGTTTGAACTGCCTTACGGTCAGGATATATTGATAAATCAACTGGCTGAGGTAAATCCGAATCTTATTGTCAGCCTGCATGCCGGAGGCGGTGTGAGAATGAGCCCGTGGATTGACCGGGTAAAGGCAGTGGTGCATTTGCTGTATCCGGGACAGGCAGGAGGACGAGCGTTTGCCGAAATGCTGTCGGGAAAGGTGGTTCCTTCAGCCAAGTTGCCTTTTACCATAGAAAAGAGATGGGAAGATTCTCCGGCTTGTGGCAATTATGATGAGACACGTAAAGAACGGAAGGTGTATTATAATGAAGGAATATTCGTGGGTTATCGTGGATATGACCGGAAACAGGTTGAGCCGCTTTATCCGTTTGGATACGGTTTGTCTTATACTTCGTTCGAGTATTCGGATTTGCAGTTGACGGAAATAGACAAGAAGAACAAGTCGGTTGCACTCTCTTTCAATATAACGAATACGGGAGGCTATGAAGGAGCGGAAGTGGCTCAGGTATATGTGCGTGATATTGCTTCGAAGGAAGCACGTCCGTTGAAGGAGTTGAAAGGTTTCCAAAAAGTATTCCTTCGTCCCGGTGAGACAAAGCATGTTTCGGTGACATTGGACAGAGATGCTTTTCAGTATTTCAGTGAGAAGAAATCCGACTGGGTGTTTGAATCCGGGGAGTTTGAGATATGGGTAGGTGCTTCTTCCAAGGATATCCGTTTGAAAACGAAAGTAAAGATGTGATAAACATAATTATCCACTGTAGGAGGCCGGCTGAAAAGTTTGGCAGCTCATTCTGTCATTCTGAGTGCAATATACTTTTTGGGGTCAGCCTCTTACGGTAGATAATTATTTATCTTTGTTTTCAGTCTGCCCGTCTTCGTGGCAGTGACATTTCAGTATGCGATGGGGGAAATTGCCGTGTCCCAACAGTTCAATGGGGCATCCGAAGTGCTCTTCCAGCCATTCGGTGGGAACTTCTGTATCGGGGTGATAATCCAGTGTTTCGTTGACACAGGCTATTGTCTTCACGTTCTGCAAGACAGTGCCGATATCGTGGCTTACCAGGATAATCGCCCGTTCTTTATTGATTTCTTCCAGCAAAGAGTATAATTTTGCTTCAAAGCGTTTGTCTATGTATGTGTTAGGTTCGTCCAGTATCACCACTTCCGGGTTGGATACAAGTGCCCGTCCCAGAAGTGCCCGTTGCAGTTGTCCGCCACTCAGCTCACCGATAGCACGTCCTTCCAGTCCTTCCAGTCCCATGCGGGAAATGATTCTCCTGACCTGTTCATGCTGTTCCGGGGAATAGCGGTGCAACAATGATTTCTGTTTGCTGAGTCCGGACAATACAACTTCGTATATCGAGATAGGAAACTTCTTATCAATGCTGTTGTACTGAGGCAGGTATCCCATGGTTATTTCCGGCACTTCTTTGCCGTTCTTATAAAAACGGATGGTGCCTGATACCGGTTTCAGCAGTCCAAGGATTAATTTAATCAGTGTCGTTTTTCCGCCTCCGTTAGGGCCGATAACACCTAGAAAATCATGCTCATATACGTTCAGGTTGACACGGCTGAGTACGGTCTTTCCATCATAAGCGGCAGAGATATCGTTTAGTTGTATAATAGGATGGTTTGTCATAAGCACTTTTATTTGGTAAGGGCCTTTGCTATATTTATCATTTCTTCCTGCCAATCATAGCTCAGCGGATTAATCGGGATAACATCTACTCCCAGTTCATCGGCTATCAATTTGGCGTTACGCGTATCAAACTCCTGCTGTACAAAGATGACGTGAGCATTGTCACGGCGGCAGGTCTCGATTAAATTTTTGAGATGAGCAGGCGAGGGTTCTTTTCCTCCTTCTTCGATGCTGATTTGTTTTAATCCGTAATCGCGGGCGAAATAGCTTAATGCCGGGTGATAAATAAGAAAAGTGGTATCTGCATGTTGCAGTAGTCCGCGAAGTTCATTGTCTGTCCGGGTGATAATGCCTTGCAAACTATCCAGACGATGTTTGTAATAGGGTGCATTGGTACTGTCCAACCGGCACAGGGCAGCATAGATGTTATCAGCTATTATAGAAGCATTCCGGGTTGAGTTCCAAATGTGTGGCTCGATACCTCCTCCATGATGATGGTCACCATGGTTGTGTTCTTCCTCATAGATAGGGTCTATACCTTTAGAAGTATCGAATACCTTGAGGTGCGGGGCGTTGGAAGTCAATTTATCCATCCATGCTTGTTCGAATCCAATGTAACCGATGCGTAAGTAGGCAGTACTTTTGTCCAGATTGACCAACTGTTGCGGAGTAGGGTCGTAAGTCTCCGGGCTGCTGCCCTTAGGAACCATACTGACTACATTATATTTATCTCCGGCAATGACTTCCGTGAAGTATCGCAACGGCTCGAGTGTAACGGTTAATGTCTCTTTGCCGGACTGTTGCTGCTTGGGCCGCAAGCACTCAGGCAAAGCAGAGTGACGAGAAAGAGAGCGATTCGTTTCATATTTTCATTTATTGAGCGTTTATTTGGTGGCACGTAATATTTCACGTTTTCCACCCGGAGGTCCCGGAAGACGTTCCACCGTAAACCCGGCTGCCTGCAACATTCTTCTTACTATCCCTTTGGCGCAGTAGGTGGTCAGGATACCTCCTTTGTTTAATATTTCATATAGAGAGTTGAATAGAGACTGTTCCCACATTTCCGGCTGCTTTTCGGGTGCAAACGCATCAAAATAGATAATGTCATAACCGGATAGAGAGGTCTGTCTTGCTTCTTCCGAATGAAAAAAGGCGGGTAAAATCCCCTTCTATCTTATGGAGTGTGAACCACGGAGAGAGTACCTCGTCCGTTTCCCATCCGGCATTGTGAATGGCGTAGTAATCTTCTCCATGTCCTTTTCCTATAAGGCCGGGATAATTCAATTTATGTACGGTATCTTCGCTTAGCGGATACCGTTCGATGCCTGTATAATATACTTTCTTCCGAATCTCTTCTGCGGTAAGCAGGGTGAGGAAAGCATTCAGGCCTGTGCCCAGTCCTATTTCGAGAATACGCGGTTCGGCAACCGGAGAATGCTTCAGTCCCATTTCGATGAATATATGCTGTGACTCCGTCAATGCTCCTTTTTACCGAATGATAATGTTCATCCAGCTCAGGTACATAGAGTGTATAACTGCCGTCTGCTGTCTGTTCCAGTTCCATAAAATTACTTCATTAAAGCGGAGGCTTCCAGCACTCCCCAAACCAACAATGCATATCGAAGTACCTTTCCGATTGTCATGGCCAGAATGACAATCCATATATTGGCACGCATCATGCCCAGTACGATGGAAATTGCACTTCCCAAAATGGGGATAAAAGCAAAGAATGCCATCCATGCTCCCCCGTCCGTGTACGAACTTCTCGGCACGGTCCATTTTTTTTTTTGACATGGAAATATTTCTCTATCCATTCCATGTTACCCAAATGTCCCATCCAGTAGCAGGTCATGCCTCCGGATACGTTTCTGGCTGTGGCTGCGGCAATACTTATTACCGGGTCCAGTCCCAGCGGACCGACACAAGCTGCCAGTACAGCTTCCGAACTGAAAGGAAGAACACTGCCGGCAATAAAGAGCCGAGAAATAGCCCCCAATACCCCCAGTCTATCAGGAATTGAAGAATTGCATCCATAAATTATAAATAGCTAATGTTATTAAGGTAACAAATGTAATGATGAAAAAGATGCCGGAAAAGCGATTACGGGTTAAAGTAAATAAATGTCCTGTTAAAATGGACATCATAATGATTTGTAATTGCAACAACACATTGAAGTGCTGAGGTTGTAACAAACCTAGTGCATAAATCCATGCTTCGACGGCTATCAGGAATGAGAGGAATAAACGTGTACGCGTCTTGTCTAAATAGGAAACTATAAAATAGTGCACGCTGCATGTCAGTGATATCAATGTAATGCCTCCCCACGAAATAATTTGATCGGGAGTAAAACCGGTATAGTGGATAGGCTGGAATTGTATTAATGACTGCAATGGGCTGTAAAAAGTTCTATTTTACCGTTATAAAAGGCATAGCCGAAGAGAAACCAATAGGGAACTATCAGCCCAACCAGTCCGGCAAAGAATGTTTTTGCCGACAAAGAACGAAAACTGATCATACTGATATAGAACAAAGGAGCGAAATACAATAGTTGTGGAAAAGCCAGACTACCGAGTCCGATAAAGAAAAAGGAATGAAAGATGTTCCCTGATGCCTGTCCGGATTCGTAGCTGCGAAATAATTGGAACAGAGCAATGATAAATGCCGGTGGAACGAGATTGGAGATATGGAATGGATGAAGAAACATACATGCCGATATGATAAACCCAAACAGGCTGACGTGCAGCATCGTCCGGGTTCGTATCAGGGTGAAGGCTGTATTTATTTCAATCATCATGTATCCGGTCAATGCACACGATATAAAACTAATCAATTCATTCCATGAATGAATGCTGACTCCCCATAAAAACAGGCATATAAGGATAACAACGGGAAGGGTTAACCTTCCCGTCGCTATCTCTGTCTGGAGTTTATTATAGCCTGTCATGCATTATCTTTTCAACTATGACACCATTAAAGGTCGAATCCGATATCCGAGCGGAAATACTTCTTTTCGAAATCAATCTTCTTGGCATTGGCAAAAGACCGGGCCAATGCCTCTGATTTATCGGCACCGTATGAGCTGACTGCAATGACACGTCCGCCGCTAGTTACTACCTTTCCGTCTTTCAATGCGGTTCCGGCATGAAATACGATACTGTCTTCAACAGCATCCAGCCCGTTGATGGCAAAGCCTTTGTCGTAGTGCTCGGGATATCCGCCCGATACCAGCATGACACATACGGCAGAACGCGGGTCTATTTCCAATGTCTTCTCATTCAGGTTGCCGGCAGCCACTCCTTCAAAGAGTTCTACCAAATCACTCTTGATGCGAAGCATCACGCTTTCTGTTTCAGGGTCACCCATGCGGACATTATATTCAATCACCATCGGTTCACCTTTTACATTGATAAGACCGAAGAAGATGAAACCTTTGTATTCGATGCCTTCGGCAGCCAGTCCTTCCACAGTGGGACGGATGATGCGGTCTTCTACCTTTTGCATCCATTCCTTATCGGCAAACGGAACAGGAGAAATGCTACCCATGCCACCGGTATTCAAACCTTTGTCGCCTTCACCTATGCGTTTGTAGTCCTTTGCTTCGGGCAGAATCTTGTAGTTCTTTCCGTCTGTCAGAACGAATACGGAACATTCGATGCCACTCAGAAACTCTTCAATGACTACAGTGGCGGAAGCATCACCGAACATACCGCTCAGCATTTCTTTTAATTCTTTCTTGGCTTCTTCCAGTGTAGGCAGAATCAATACCCCCTTGCCTGCACACAGTCCGTCGGCTTTCAGTACATACGGAGCTTCCAGTGTTTCGAGAAATGCCAAACCTTCTTCCAGATTAGCGGCAGTAATGCTCTTATAACCGGCAGTCGGAATGTGATGACGCTGCATGAATCCTTTTGCAAATTCTTTGCTTCCTTCCAGTACGGCACCCGCCTTTGACGGACCGATAACAGGTACGTTTTTCAGTGCTTCGTCGTTCTTGAAGTAATCGTATATTCCTTTAACCAGTGGGTCTTCGGGACCTACCACTACCATGTTTATATCGTTTTTTACTACAAACTCTTTGATGGCTGCAAAGTCGTCGGCTTTGATAGCTACATTTTCGCCTACCTCGCTTGTTCCGGCATTTCCCGGAGCTATATACAGTTTCTCAATCTTGGGGCTTTGGGCAATCTTCCATGCCAGGGCGTGTTCGCGTCCGCCTGAGCCTAATAGTAACAGTTTCATATTCTGATATTGAATTTATTATTTTAGATGGTCTTCAAAATAGCGGGTGATATGTTCGTATAAGTGAACACGGTCACGGCCGAACATATTGTGTCCGTCTTCCGGGTAGATGAAGAAGTCGGGATGTGTACCTGCATCAATGCATGCACGCAGGAAGGTGTAGCTGTGTTGTGGTACACAGGTGGGGTCTTCACCACCATGAATCAGCATCAGCCGTCCCTTCAGGTCGCCGGCTCTCAATTTCAGATTTGCTTTATTATAGCCTTCCGGGTTGCTGAGCGGACTGTCCATATAGCGTTCGCCATACATTACTTCATAATACCCCCAATCGATAACCGGACCACCGGCTACACCTACCTTAAAGATATCATTATAGGTCAGCATGAGATTGGTGGTCATGAAGCCGCCGAAGCTCCAACCATGTACACCGATGCGGTTTTCGTCTACATAACCGAGTGATTTCAGAAATTCCACTCCTTTTACCTGATCTTTCATTTCTTCTGAACCCAATTGGCGGAAGGTGCAGTTCTCAAACTCCAGTCCGCGATTGTCACTGCCGCGGCTGTCGACAGTCAGCATTACATAACCCAGCTGGGCCATGTAAATATCCCATCCCCCTGCACCATAGTTGCGTACATTGTGTATCATCTGTGCATGAGGACCGCCATAAACATAGATGACTGCCGGATATTTTTTGTTGGGATCATAGTTTACCGGTTTTATCAAACGATAATAAAGATCTGTCTTGCCGTCGGCCGCTTTAATGGTGCCAAGGGTGATTTCGGGCATATTGTAAGCATCCATCGGATTGGCAGCAGTCAGCAAATTGATATTTTTTCCTTTACCCGAAGTAGGAACAATGTCGATATTACGAGGGACTGTGGAAGAAGTATAGTTGTCTATCACATATTTACCGCTTGCCGACAGTTGTACATTGTGCATCCCATCCTTATTTCCGATGAGACGGCGCTTTCCGGTTTTTACATTCACGGCGTATGCGTTGCTCTGTAACGGAGAAACCTCGGTGCTCATGATGATGATTTCTTTGGCTTTAGGGTTAAAACCTAAAATGTTTTTCACTAACCATGTGCCTTGGGTGAGTTGCTTCACATGAGTATATTCATAACAAGTTCCATCTGTTTCGGTACGGAATGAGGTCGGTTCTGCTTTCAATTGTGTATCCATCAGATACAGATGGTTATATCCGTCACGTTGGCTTTGGTAGAGAAATTTTGTTTCATCCCAGGGGTAGGAACGTGAGTATATGTTGCGGCTCTACATATTTGGGATGTTCTTCCACATAGAGCACGGCATCTTTTTCTCCGTTTTCTGCATTGTACCGCACTAGTTCTGCATGATTTTGGTCACGGTTCAATTCTATCACATAAACGCTTTTTTCGTCCGGGCTCCAGCTGATGTTAGTGAAATAGCGGTCGGTCGGGTCACCGGCTTTCAGGTAAACAGTTTTTTTTCGGTTGCAGGATTGTAAACTCCCACGGTAACTTTATGGCTGGTCATTCCTGCCATCGGATACTTGTCCGGTTCGAGGGTGGCGATACGGGTAGTGGTATTCACTTGCGGGTAATCCGTTACCATTGTTTCATCCATGCGGTAAAAAGCGAGCAGGTTTCCTTTTGGACTCCAGAATGTACCTTTATAAATACCGAATTCCTGACGGTGTACACTTTGACCGCATACGATGCCTTTTGGGTTCATCGGTTACTTGGTGGGTTTTACCGTCTGCTGTGGTTACAAACAAATTATTGGCAATGGTATAAGCCAGCGAACGGCTGTCTTTGTTCCAGTCTTGGTTGGCTGCTTTGGCAGCGATGGGCTGGCTCCATATTATTTCTTTTTTGTCACAGTCAATCAGCACTTTGTGGGTAGATGTGTTTACCAGCATCCACTTTTCGGCATATGGAAAAGATACATTGTATAAATGATTCATCTTTCCCAGTTCCTTGGCTGCCAGTAAGTCATTTGTGTCTTGTAAGGTGAAGAGAACAGTCTCTTTTCCGTTGGTCGGGTTCACCGCTTTTACCTCTTCTATGTCGGCGTTGACACATACGTCTCCCCACCATTTCAGTCCATGCAGATTCTTGGGTTGCAGATTGAAATAATTGTTTCCTCCGGCATCAAATCTTCGAGAGTAAAACTTTTCTTATCTTGCGCTATAACATTCATAGTAGAGATACATGATGTCATTAATATAAGTAGACTTTTTTAGTATAATATTCTTCATAGCTTCTTATTTTTCCCCAACCTGAATTTCTGAATCAGAATTTCAGGTTGGTTATTTTTTTACTATTTTTCCTCTCTTTTAAAGCGTGGCTTGAATTCTTTTCTTTCTTCGTTTCCTCTGTCTTTTCTGTCTCTGTTCTTGAAATCTCCACGTCCTTCGCGTTTGTCGTCAAAGTTGCGTCGTTCGCGCCGTTCTCCGTATTCCACTCTTTCACTGTTGCGACGGGGACGAGTATCTTCGCGTCGTGGTTTGAAATCTCTGTCTTTATTTTCAGTGCGGAACTCTTTATATTTGCCGTCAAACAATTGATATTTGCGGAATTCACATTCCAAAGCACCATTAAACAGCGGTACTTTTGACTGATGGTTTCAATCCGATCTGGTCGAAGCATTCTTCACGATAACTCAATATCCATGCATCATTTCCGGCAAATGCATGTTTCAGTCGTTCGCCAATCATTTGGTATAAACCTAATAAATCGTTTGTCGAAATACGTTCACCGTAAGGAGGGTTGGTGATGATAATACTCTTTTCTTTCGGTTGTTCGAATTGCTGGAACGGTTGTATTTTTAAGATTACCTCTTTGCTCAGTCCTGCTGCTTTCACATTATGTGTTGCAATTTCATTGGCTTTCGGGTTATTGTCATATCCGTATACTTTGTGTGTGAATTCACGTTCTTGTGAATCATCGTTATAAATCGTATCGAATAATTCCTGGTCGAAGTCATTCCATTTTTCGAAAGCAAATTCTTTGCGGAATACGCCCGAGCGATATTACGTGCAATCAAGGCTGCTTCGATAGGAATAGTTCCCGAACCGCACATCGGGTCTATCAGGTCACATTCGCCTCTCCAGCCGGTCATTAAAAAATCATACCGGCTGCCAGTACTTCGTTCAACGGAGCTTCTACTGCCTCCTGGCGATAACCGCGGCGATGTAATGATTCACCGGAACTATCGAGTGACAAAAGTACATTTGTCTTCGGCAATGTGTATGTTCAGTGCTACATCAGGGTTATTGATGCGTATGGAAGGGCGTTCGCCGTTCTTCTCGCGGAAGTAGTCTACGATGGCGTCTTTCACCTTATAGGCTACGAACTTTGAATGGCGGAATTCATTCGAGAATACTACTGCATCTACTGCAAAGCTCTTGTTGGTGTCTAAATACTCTTCCCATGCGATGGATTTAATAGCTTCGTACACTTCATCAGCATTTTTGGCTTCAAAGTGTTTAATGGGTTTCAGGATACGGATGGCTGTACGCAGATAGAAGTTAGCCTTATACATCATCTCCTTGTCGCCGATAAAAGATACCATGCGTCTTCCTATTTCTATATTGCTGGCTCCCAGCTCGGTGAGTTCTTTTGCCAGAACCTCTTCCAGTCCCTGGAAAGTCTTGGCGATTAGCTCGAATTCTTCCTTCATTTTAAAATGATAATTACGTAATTTCAATTGATGCGACAAATTTAGTGATTTTCTCTTTGCTATTCAATTATTTAGAAGATTATCTGTTTTTGAGTAGTTAAATAAGGCATAAAAGAGGGCAGAAAATAAGATTGGCAATGTTTGTTAAAGGTGTGGAATATTGAAAAAAGACCATCCCAACACAGTGATTGAGGCGGTCTTTTTTGAGTTATCGGTAAATGTTACCTTTAATGTAGACATGCCTGTCAAACCGGTAACAGTAATACTGTTAGCAACCGTGTTCCGGAGTGAAATAGATTATATTGGCTATTGGTAAGCAAAGGGTTTAAAGTTCCTGAAATCGGCACTTATCCTATCATTCAGGTTTTTGACTAAGTAATTGGATTGATTCGGTAAATTCAGCTATAATCTCCGATAAATTTGGATTGTCATTACGAAGAATTATCGTTGCAAAGTTTACGACACCTTCTTCATCAACAATTGAAGATGAAATCATTGTAAAAAGAGCCTTCCGATTATAAGTGGAGAACCAATACTCAAACAATCGGCTACGCATACTTTGCTTGCTGTCGCCGGTCTCACAAATATAGAGCAATGTTGAGTTGTTGTTCCTGAAAAATTCATCAACGATAGCAATAATCGTATCACGTACTTTATGGTCACGGGGAGATTTATGGTTATTGATATTGGCTATAATCAATTGATATGAGTTCTGTGACAGTAAAATATCATCTTCCATAAACCCTACAGAATAATGTACTCCCCCGTCTGTAAAGAACTGATAAAATCCATCTTCTCCGGTCGTTTCTACCGGATATGAAGAATTTTCGTTAATACGTTTCAATGAAAGAAGCTGTTTCATAATGCAAAAAAGGTTTCAGCCTCCTTACCTGTACGTTTTTTTATAGGCTTCCTTCATTGACTTTTCCAAATTAGCCAGACAAGTACGTTTCTTTTCTCTTGCTGCTTTAAATTTGGCTAAAGTTTCTTCTTTTGTTGCTTTTGTTTTTACCATAATATCTATTCTTTCCTTTTGGCAAAGATAATACTTTTTTTGTTGAGAATCAGATTCTTTTGTAGAACCTTATAATATTATAACTTTCTCTCTTCAAATCAGCAGAACAATGATTATAGAACGACACAAGCGCGTCGCTCTGTTGTTTGATGATGATTTTTTGGAGGGACACATTGACGAAGTCAGGGCGTAAAAGAGGACAGAAAATAAGATTGGCAATGTTTGTTAAAGGTGTGGAATATTGAAAAAGACCGTCCCAACACAGTGATTGAGGCGGTCTTTTGAGTTATTTATAAGTAGGGTTTATACTACTTCATTATTTGGCGGGTTGAATTTTTACAGTGGAAGTATAAATCAAACCTGTAGCATCAGTAAATGTTACCTTTAATGTAGACATACCTGTTAAACCGCTAACAACAATACCGTCAGCATCTAAAGTAACATTCGTACCGCTTTGTTCGATAGAGAACTCTGTCTTAACGGCATTTGCCGAAGCTGTAGAAGTGCTTGGTAAGAATGTATATTTTGCCTGATTGGAGTTAGTCAGTCCGGCAGCTGGCGATGAAACAGTAATATTAGCATTGTTTACAGCCATATTTGATTCATCCAATACCAGTTTAGTAGTTGCTTTACCATCAGCATCCAAAATAATGTCTTTACCATCAAATGCGATACCATAAAGCGGAGTGATAAGTTTAGAAGTATAAGCAGTGGATGTTACAGTAAATGCTTCTAATACAATATTAAGCTCGTCTTGGGTTAAGCCTGATTCAGTAGTTCCAACCTGATAGAACAACGGATAAGCAGCTACCATATTTGCAAAAAGTTGTTTCCTTTAAAGCATCTCCTGCTGTATTGTAAACAACTGTTTTGTCCAAAGTTGCAATACCACCGTCACCTACTGTAGCAACACCTTCTTCTGTTGACAGTTCTGTATTACTTGCTGCTGCAATCGGAGATTTACTATCAATGTATTTAACAGCATACACTACTTGTGAATATTCTGCATCGGTATATTTTGCAGTTTTCTTAAAGGCTTCACCAAATCTCAATTGAGGTTCGTTGGTAGTGTTATCAATGTAAATTCTAGCGTTGAATTCTGTTTTAGCAGTATTCCATTCTGCAGCTTCTTGTTCAAACATATCAGCGAATGAAGGAACAGTTACATTGACCGGCATATTAATCTTAATGATTTCATTGCCTTTGATATTTCCGCTACCTGTTACATAATTCTCATCCATTACAACAAATGACAATTGATAGTCACCCGGTTGAGCATCAGCAGCTACTTTACCTGCTACTTCCAAATCAATATAACGCAAGTCAAGAATATCGTCTGTATTATCTGCCCATTGTGTTTCGTCAGCTTTCAGATATGAAACAGTATTGAACTTATTGTAAGTAGAGTTACTCAATGCAGTATTATCTCCTATCAAGAAGCCGGTCTGACTCTTTTCTTCTACTACATAGAACTGAGCTGTTTCACGTGCTGCTTCACGAGTTGCGGCAGGAATATTCTTGAATACATCACCTAAATCGATGCGTACTTTTTTCAGAACATCGGCAGCAGTTGCGGCGGGTGCAATCTGATGGGTTGTAGCAGCGATACTCTGAGCAGTTACTGTGCTACCGATGATATTGAATGTAACTTCGTTGTCGGTAATTGCAGATTCGTAACCGTTGATAGCCATTGTATGTACAATACCCTTGATAGTTACACCTGTAGCAGAAGCAGGAACATTGATAGTCATACCGTCAACAGTGATTCCGTATTGTTCTGCCAAAGATTTGTTTGTACCTTCAAAAGTGATGTATGAATCATACAAATTATTCTTTTCGATAAACAGTTCTGTGCTTCCGGTGGGGGAATTTACCAGATGATAAATCTGCTACTCGTCCGTCTGCTGCTACATATTTTATATCAGCATCGGTTAGACCTGTAATGGCTGCGGAAACAGAAGACTTATTATCGCTGGGTTTAACAGCCAATTCATAAGTAGTATAAGGAATACCGTTTACACATAATGTGTATGCCATATGTCCGGTACCAGCAACAGGATCGTAATCGAATATCGTTGCAATGTTGGTTGCAGTAACGTCGTCTGTCATTTCGATAGACAAATCCCAGCTGCCGTTAGCCGATGCAGCACGAGACATTAATCTGTTGTTTGCAACAGCAGTTATATTTGCCGGAGCTACATTGCCTCTTGAATCGACCAAAGTCAGTGTCTGTGCTCCTAAGTCATAGCCGGCAGGAGTAACCTGAACCTTTACGACGTTAGTCTGACCTACCATCAACTGATTTCTGGTGATAGCACCTTTTTTACCTCCCCAGTTAGGGAATGCGATACGGGCAGTACCCCATTGAAATGCAGTGGCAGTTCCTTCAATATCAACGAATTCAGGATTCTCTTTTTGGAACTGTACAGAAGTCAATGCAGCAGATGCTTTCATCAACTCAACAGTTTGCAATTTGCCGTCTGCATCAGGCAGAGTGATGGTTACGGTACCTGCGCTTTGATTGTCCAAAATAGCATATTGACCAACCTTGATGCCGGTAGCTGTACCATTGATTGTCAACTCACCGTTTTTCACTGCGACTGTGTCACCTACCTGACCTATCACTTTTCCGTCTACTTTAAGGTCTTTGCCTTCAATAGTAATGGTTAGTTCGTCTACATCAGGAGCTGTTGTTTTTTTTTAATGGTATACGTTTTTGTACCCGTACCGTCAACTACAGTCAATACACCTGTCTTTTCGTCGAAAGTCACACTGGTCACACCCTTGTCGCCAATCTTTGACTCCAATTCAGACAGTGTGGTTTCAATCTTGTCAATCTTGCTGTTGATTTCGTCGATATCACCGTCGTAATCCTTTACAAGACACAAATGTTCCTGTCGAGGTAACCATCAAGGCTCCCGAACAGGATTGCACTTAAAAACTTTTTGTTCATAATAGAAAAACTTTAAATTTATAAATTTAAAAAACTAAAATTGGTTATACATATTCTGTTGGTTCCGAGAGCTTTTCTCTCTGTCCATATTTCATATAACGTTTGGGAGAAACACCCGTCACCTTTTTTAAAAGCAGCATAAAACGCACTTCGCGACAGAAACCCGCAGCGTTGAGGCAGCTCCTCCGGTGGACACTTGCCCGAACGGAGCAGTTCCTTGGCATATTCCACCCGATACGTGTTCACCAACTCTTTTCAGATGGCAACCGAAGTAGCGGTTCACCACGTTCGACAGATAAGTCTGGTTCGTTTCAATCATATTGCTCAGTTTCTTCAGTGAAAGCTTCGGGTCAAGAAACACTTGGCGCACTTCCAAATAATACAATACATATTTATATAGCTCACAATCGACTTTCCTTTTCGGAACCACTTCGCTGTCCGCATACTTCTGTTCCCAATAAAGCCGGGCAGCCGGAAGAAGCAGATTCTTCTGCCTTTCGGAAGTAAAAGTGCGCTTGTCGCGGTGTAGAAACAGGTAGTCCATTGTACTCTCTTTTTATCGTCTCTATTTCAAATAAATACACATCTTTCAAACCCTTAAAAAAGGGTTGCGTTCGGTGCATCTCTTAGTAAGAGATACACCGAACGCACATAACCGCTTTATTATTAATAGTTTAAGCCGATAAAAAAGTGTCCTATAACTTAAGACTAAAGATATTTTTGCACTTGCCTTGTGATTTTTCTTCTCAAAAAGTTTTAATTATCAAAACTTTGTGTAAATTTGCAGCGAAAAGTGTATCTCTTACTAAGAGATGCACTTTTTTTCTTCTCTCTCCTGAAATCTTATTCACCACATCCCCAACAGGTTAAGTACTATCAATCATTTGTTTTACATCCAACTCGAAAATCTTAACGGATGTCAACGTATCATAATGGAGAGATTTTGAGGTTTTCAAAAAAGACCAAGGAGTTTCTGAAAAAAGACTTAAGTGTTTTTTGTGAAAAACAGGTTGGCTTTAGTTTGGGATGGAGGAGTACCGGTGCTCCTTCTTTTTATATTTCATTTCGTTTTTTATCACATTTCGTTTTCGTCTTAAAATATTATGTTATCTTTGTGAAAAATTACTCACCTTGATGTGTCTTAAGCTTTGTCTGACAATTCTATTTGTTTTATGTTGCTGTTGCGGCAAAGGGCAAAATGAGGTTGCTGTGGAAAACGACAGCATATTGATGGCATATTATAAAAAATGTAAGGCGAATCTGGACTCTCCCATTGCTTTGGATATGTGTGATACTCTGTTCGTGCGGAGCGAGAAAGCGGGTAACAGACGGTTGATGGCTATTGCAAAATGTTTGAAACTGGATTATTATTACTACAAGAATGATGAGGAGAATATTCTGAAGAGTGTGAAGGAGGCAAAGCTGATCAGCCGGAAATATAATCAATTGAAATATTATTATTTTGCATGGGGGAGTCGGCTGATAATCTACTATCTTAAGCAAAATAAAGCAAATATCGCTTTGTATGAAGTAAAGAAAAATGCTTCAGGAAGCCCGGAAGGATAATTATATGCGGGGAGTTGCGGAGTGTTACCGTTGTATGGCGAACATTTATCTTACGCAGGATAATTACCGGTTAGCTTATGATAATTTTAAGAAGACGATAGAGATAGTAGAGGAGAATAATATTGCAGATATCAATATCCCGTCTTATTATGCTTCGCTTGCTCAAGCGGCTGTGGAGTTGAAAAGATGGGATGAAGCAAAAGAAGCTCTGGAAAAAGGAATACTTTTGGCACAAACGGATTACCAGTCTTTTACGACCCGTAAAGCGTATGCATTATATTATATAAAGAAGGGGCAGTTGAATGAGGCATGGAAATATATACAGGATATTGAGAAGTTATTTATACAGAATAAGAATATGGTCACATATATTATGGGGCTTTATTATCTCAAGGAAACCTATTATAGTGTTGCCGGACAATATAGTGAGGCGCTGAAAATGGTGGATGCAATGATGAATGACTCAACTCCCATCCGTTCTAAATATATGGATTATAAATTGGTAAGGGAACAGGGGAATATTTATTGGAAGATGGGTGACAAGCTGAAGGCTGCCGAGTTTTACTATGATTATATTGCGGCTACCGACTCTGTCCGTACAAAAGAGTTGCAGAATTCTGCCACCGAGTTTTCTTCTATTTTGGAGTTGGAGCAGCTGAAGAATGAAAGGAATGAGCTTCAGTTAAGTGTTCAGAAAGATCAATTGCATACCGTTTATTTGGTTTTGATATTCGTTGTTTTGTTTTGGATAATGAGTGGAATTCTGTTCTTTCGGATTTATAAACTCAATAAACGCTTGAAAGCGTCGGAGCTCATTGTTAACAAACAGAATAAGGACTTAAAGATTTTTGCCGATGAGTTGATGAAGGCCAAAGAACGGGCTGAATATGCAAGTATGATGAAAACAACCTTTATTCAGAATATGTCTCATGAGATTCGTACACCGTTGAATTCCATAGTGGGCTTTTCTCAGCTATTGGTGGATATATATCAGGATAATCAGGAAACAA
>VOFK01000073.1_pt1 | contig 66099 bp, 99 predicted proteins | sample 5384121 | NCBI WGS metagenome assembly VOFK01 (sample SAMN12384730, study PRJNA508395) | human gut metagenome | isolation source: healthy gut J | host: Homo sapiens | reverse complement strand
TCGCGGGCAACGGCCAGCATCAGCTTGATGCGGTTTTCCTGGTTGACGCGGGTAGCGCTGGAGGTCGTCGTCCACCGGCGTGATGTTCCTGCATCGGGATGCAGGGCGCGGATCTTGTTGATCATACCCTTGCCCACAATGTGGTTGGGCAGGCAGCCGAACGGCTGTGCGCAGACAATATTGCTGTAGCCGCCCTCGACCAGCTCAATCATCTCGGCCGTCAGCAGCCAGCCCTCACCCATCTTGGCACCCAGAGAGATAATGCCCTCGGGCTTTTTCATCAGCTCGCGGAAGGAGCCCGGCGCGTAGAAGCCGTACTTGCGCATGGCGTCATAGCTGGCGCAGCCGATGCCGTCCAGCCAGCTCAGGAAGGCGTCCGCGCCGCCTGCAATCAGCTTGTTGCCGCCGTACAGGTCGATGTCCAGCTTGTAGTTGGCCACGCAGTAGTCCACAAAGCCCATCAGGCCGGGCAGGTTGACCTCGCAGTCCTGACTTTCAAGAAATTTTCCAGATCATTATTGCCCAGCGGCGAATACTTGACGTAAATCTCGCCCACCACGCCGACCTTGACCTTCGGCACACGGGTGATGGGAATCGTGGCGTAGTCGGCGGCAATGTCATAGAACCGCTTCTTCATATCATGAGCGGAGTAGTTCTTGTCATCCCGAATCCAGCCCTGAATCGTGGCAATCCACTTCTCGGTCATGGCGTCGGCGTCGCCCTTGTGGTTCTCATAGGGGTGGGTCTGGCTGCGCAGGGCCACCAGCATATCGCCGTAGAAGATGGACGCAATCACCTTGCGCAGCAGCGGCACGGTCAGGGGCAGGCCGCTGCCCTTCTCCAGACCGGAGAAGTTCAGCGAGCAACGGGGATGTTGCCGTAGCCTGCCTTGACGAGCGCCTTGCGCAGCAGCTTGATGTAGTTGGACGCACGGCAGCCGCCGCCTGTCTGCGTAATCAGCAGCGCGGTGTGCTCCAGATCGTACTTGCCGCTGTTCAGTGCATCCAAAAACTGCCCGATAACCAGCAGCGCCGGGTAGCAGGTGTCGTTGTGGACATACTTCAGGCCCAGCTGCGCGACTTCGCTGCCGCAGTTGCCCAGCACCTCGGTCTGGTAGCCCTCGCTGGCAAGTGCGGCCTGCATCAGCCGGAACTGAGTGACCGCCATGTTGGGAATGAGAATTTTATGGGTCTTTACCATGTCCTTGGTAAAGAGCTTGGGAGTCATATATTCCATAAGTGCCTCAATTTTTGTGATCTTCCTTGCGTTCCTCCAGCGCTGCAAACAGGCTGCGCAGGCGAATGTTGACCGCGCCGAGGTTGGTGATCTCATCGATCTTGAGCTGGGTGTACAGCTTGCCGCCCGCCTGCAGGATCTCGCGGGTCTCATCGGTGGTCACGGCGTCCAGACCGCAGCCGAAAGATACCAGCTGCACCAGATCCATGTCGGGATTCTCGGTGCAGTATTTGGCGGCGGCGTACAGGCGGCTGTGATAGGTCCACTGGTTCAGCACCGAGGTCTGGAATTTCTGCTCATGCCAGCTGACGGAATCCTCACTGACGACAGCTGCGCCCTGCCGGATGATGAGCTGGTTGATGCCGTGGTTGACCTCCGGGTCCACATGGTAGGGGCGGCCTGCCAGCACCACGATGTGGCGGCCTTCCTTACGGGCGGCGGCGATAATCTCGCTGCCCTTGTCGCGCAGCTGCTGCATATGGCGGTGATACTCGTCATAGGCTGCGTCAATGGCCTCGCGCAGCCTTCTTTGTCAAGACCGGGGAAATATTTGTCAAGCGACTGCTGGAACTTCTTGTAGAAGTCCTTGCGGCGCTCCAGATTGAAGTAGTCGTATAGGAACTTTGTGCCGCGGTTCAGCTCGGGGCAGTTGCCCTCCAGCACCTCGGGGTAATAGGCGACAACGGGGCAGTTATAATGGTTGTCCCCCAGATGCTCATCAAGGTTGTAGCTCATGCAGGGGTAGAAGATGGCGTCCACGCCCTGCTCGCACAGCCAGTGGATGTGGCCGTGGCTCAGCTTGGCGGGGAAGCAGGCTGTGTCGCTCGGGATCGTTGCCTGACCGCTCTGGTACAGGCTGCGGCTGGAGAAGGGGCTGACCACGACGGCAAAGCCCAGCTTGGTGAAGAGCGTGCCAGAAGGGCAGCAGCTCGTACATATTCAGGCACAGCGGAATACCGATGCGGGCGCGGGCGTTGGCGGGCGCGGGGGCGTTGCGGTACTCCTCCAGCAGCTTCAGCTTGTAGGCGTAGAGGTCCAGATCCTCGTTGTTGGCCTTGCCGGTCACGGGCTTGTCGCATCGGTTGCCCGAGATGTAGCGCTTGCCGTCCGCAAAGACATTGATCGTCAGCTGGCAGTGGTTGCCGCACCCCTGACACTGCACAGTGTTGACCTTCTGGTCGAAGGCTTCGAGCTCGGCCTCGGTCAGGACGGTGCTGCGGGCGTCTGCACCCGCGTGGGCCTTGCCGTACAGGGCCGCGCCGTAAGCGCCCATCAGGCCCGCAATGTCGGGGCGGATGACGTTGACGCCCATCTCCTTCTCAAAGGCGCGGAGAACGGCCTCGTTGTAGAAGGTGCCGCCCTGCACAACGATACGGCGGCCCAGCTCCTCAGGGCTGGAGGCGCGGATGACCTTGTACAGCGCATTCTTGACAACCGAGATCGACAGACCGGCGCTGATGTTTTCAATCGAAGCACCGTCCTTCTGCGCCTGCTTAACGCTGGAGTTCATAAAGACGGTGCAGCGGCTGCCGAGGTCCACAGGCTTGTCGGCAAACAGGCCGAGGGCGGCAAACTCCTTGACGTCGTAGCCCAGCGCCTGGGCGAAGGTCTGCAAAAAGCTGCCGCAGCCGGAGGAGCAGGCTTCGTTCAGGAAGATGTTGCTGATGGCGCCGTCCTCGATCTTGAAGCACTTCATGTCCTGCCCGCCGATGTCGATGATGAAGTCCACATCGGGCAGGAAGTGCTTGGCAGCGGTAAAGTGGGCCACCGTCTCGACAAGGCCGCGGTCACAGTGGAAAGCGTTTTTGACGAGCTCCTCACCGTAGCCGGTGGTGGTCACGCTGGCAATCTGCAGCCCGGGATGGTCCTTGTACAGACCGAGCAGCGTCTCCTTCACCAGCGGGATGGGGTTGCCCAGATTGGGGCGGTAGCTCTCAAACAGGATGTTTGCGTTGTTGTCAATGACCACCAGCTTGATGGTGGTGGAGCCGGAGTCAATGCCGATATGCACGGGGCCGCAGTCTGCGCCGAAGGGCAGGCAGGGCACGGTGGCCTTCATGTGGCGGGCGTGGAACGCCTCGTACTCCTGCTGATCGGCGAAAAGCGGCGGCAGGCTTACATAGGTGGCGGCGGCGCTGTAATTATCCAGCCGCTTTGCGACCTCGCGCAGGTCGGACTCCTCATCGGCGTAGAAGGCTGCGCCCAGCGCCACAAAGAGCAGGCTGTTCTCCGGCAGGGTGCCGGTGACGCCGAGCGTTTTGTCAAAGCTCTGGCGCAGTGTCCGGGAGAAGGTCAGCGGGCCGCCCAGATACAGGATGTTGCCCTTGATGGGGCGTCCCTGCGCAAGGCCGGCGATGGTCTGGTTGACGACCGCCTGATAGATCGACGCTGCGATATCCCCTGCCTGCGCGCCCTGATTGATGAGGGGCTGGATGTCGCTCTTGGCAAAAACGCCGCAGCGGCTGGCGATCGTGTAGGTGCGGGTGGCGCCCTGGGCGGCCTTGTCCATCTCATCGGCACCCATCTTCAGCAGGGTGGCCATCTGGTCAATGAAGGCACCGGTGCCGCCGGCACAACTGCCGTTCATGCGGACCTCGGTGCCGTTGGTCAGAAAGAGATCTTTGCATCCTCGCCGCCCAGTTCAATGATGCAGTCTGTGCCCGGCGGTCAGGCGGTTGGCCGCTACGGGTGGCAAAGACCTCCTGCACAAAGGGCACTCTGCAGCTGTCGGCAAGGCCCATGCCGGCAGAGCCGGAGATGGCCAGGTACGCGCGGCCATCGGGCAGATATTCGGCGGCGACTTTTTCCAAAAGTGCCCTGCCCTTCTCTAAAATATGGCTGAAATGACGCTCATAGGTAGAAAAAACAATTTCTCCGGCATCGTTCAGCACAACACATTTAATGGTGGTGGAACCAATATCCAGACCAACTCTCATAGGCTTTAGCCTCCTGCGGGTATGCGTGATTGCGGGATACCGTGCACCGGGTCTGCCCCAAAGGCGACACAATATCAGCTTATATTATACAGGCTTCGGCAGCGTTCGGCAAGAGTGCAGCAGGGAAAAAACGCAGTCAAATCCGAAAATATGTCCTAAAAGGGCGAAAAGCGGAAAACAGGAAGGCGGTGCAGGCAAACACCTGCACCGCCTTCCTGTCAAAAGAAAAGAGGAGTATGGATGAAAAACTTAGGAGTCCTGTTCATGGGTTCGGGTCCCTGCTCCCTCCCCCGAGAACACTTATAGTATACCCTGCATTTGTGACAAAGTCGTGAAGGAAAATTCAACAAATTAAGAAGGGTTTGTGAACAAACGAACGGCGGCAAACAAAACCACCCGGCATAAACCGAGTGGTAAAATGTAAAATCACGCTTCGTCCGAGCCCAGACGGTCAATCTGATCCTGCAAAAGCTGGGATACCGGGCGGCGGTTGTTGCGCAGACGATGGGCCGGGGCAGGCTGTGCGGTGTGGTGCACCGGCTGGGCTTTCGCCTTTACGCGCAGGCGCTCGGCGGGTTTTTCCGGGGCGGCGGGGCGCGGCGGATTGACGGGAATATCCGTCTCCGGCGTGCCCTGCGCAAAGCTGCGCATGTCAGTGCCCAGCTCCTTCAGCTCGGCCTCAGTCTGGTCAAGGGCCTGATAGATAGCCTGCGTCAGACCGTCCAGATCCAGCGTGGCGGCGCTCAGCCGTTCATCCACGCGGGCCAGACGCTCCCGCACGAGCATGACGCCCGAGGCGATGCTGCGGGCATTCTCGGCCATGCGGTTCTTCTGGGTATCGGCCTGCTGCTTCAGCTCGCGCTCGGCACTCTGCGCGTAGGTACGCGCGTCGGCCAAAATCTTACCGGCCTCCAGCTTGCCTCCCGCACCAGATCGGAGGTGGGGGCCGGGGCTCGGCGGTATTCAGGGCGCGTGCGGCGGTAAGCTGCTTCTGCAGCTCGTCCACCTGCTGCTGCAGATCGTGGTGCTTCAGCTGCCAGATATTGGCGTTTTTCTGGGATCTCGCGCTGGTTGGACTGGTAGGAGGCAGTCTGCTTCTGCAGCGTCTCAAGCTGCTCCTCGCTCTCGCGGCGGCTTGGTCTCGGCGGCATCGGCGCGCTGGGTGGCGGCGGCCAGCTCGGCCTGGAGGGCCTCGATGCGGCTGTCATAGCTGCCGTTCTGCGCAGCTCGTCCAGACGGGACTGCAGCTGCTGCAGCTGGCGCTGGTACTCCAGCTCGTGCTGCTGGGCCTCGTTGGCCAGGGCGTTCATGTAAGCCAGCACGTCATTTTTATCAAAGCCGAACAAGCTGGAACGGAAGCCCTGTTCCTGAATGTTCATGGGTTCAGACGGCATGGCTTTTTACATCCTCTCGCAGAAAAATCATCAGGAACGCTTGTTCAGGATGCTGAGCAGATCATCAAAGTAATCGCCGTCATCCTCTTCCTCGGCCGGGGCAGCGGGCTGGGTGGACACAGGGGTGTCCATGCCAGTGCTGAAGCTCTGGGTGAAGATGGGGTTGGGCATCGGCGGGTTGATGGGCTGCTGTGCGGCTGCACGGGGGCAGGCGGGCTGCACAGGCTGGACAGGCTGTGCGGGCTGCTGTACAGCGGTCTGCTGGGCGGCGCGCTTGGCGTCCACATGGGCCTGAATGGGCTCGTCCACCTCGGGGGTACTCTCAAGCCGGTGGCCACAACGGTGATGCTCATCTCGTCGCTCAGGCGCTCATCAACGCAGTACCCCAGATGATGTTGGCATCGGGATGGGCGCTCTGGGTAATCATGCTGGCAGCGGTCTCGACATCCTCCAGACCGATGTCGGGGCTGGAAGTGATGTTGATGATAACGCCGCGTGCGCCGGCGATGCTGGTCTCCAGCAGCGGGCTGGAGATGGCAGCCTTGGCGGCGTTCTCGGCCTTGCCTGCACCCTTGGCAACGCTGCCCACACCCATGTGGGCAAAGCCGGCATCCTTCATGATGGAGCGGACGTCCGCAAGTCGAGGTTGATGAAGGCGGGGATGTTGATCAGGCTGGAGATGCTCTCAACGCCCTGACGCAGCACATTGTCGGCGGCCTCGAAGGCGTTCATCAGGGTGATCTTCTCCTGACTGATGAGCTTCAGACGCTCGTTCGGGAATGACAATCAGAGAGTCGACATGCATCATCAGGGAGGCAATGCCCTGCTCGGCCTGTGCCATCTTGCGCTTGCCCTCAAAGGCGAAGGGCTTGGTGACGATGCCGACGGTCAGGATGCCCAGATCATGGGCAGTCTCAGCCACGACAGGGGCAGCGCCCGTGCCGGTGCCGCCGCCCATACCGGCGGTGATAAAGACCATCTGCGCACCCTTCAGGGCGTTGGTAATCTCGTCCTTGCTCTCCTCGGCAGCACGCTGGCCGATTTCCGGGTCAGCGCCGGCGCGGCCCTTGGTCAGCTTGGCACCCAACTGAACCTTCTGGGTGGCCTTGGAGTTGAGCAGAGCCTGCTGGTCGGTGTTCATCGCAACGAACTCGACCCCGGACAGACCGGACTCGACCATGCGGTTGACAGCGTTGCCGCCGCCGCCACCTACGCCGATGACCTTGATATTGGTTACATTTTGCATTTCTTCGTCGAGAACGAATGCCATGAGTGTATCCCCCTAAAAGTGAAGTTGTTAAACCGGATACCTGCGTGCACCCGGCAAAGGGGCACACTGGTCCGCGATTTTTTACATATAACTGATTATTAGAATATCAAATTTTACATGCAATTTCAATACCTAATAAACAAATTCATAAAAAATTGCGTTTCGGTCCCTGCGCTTTTGCCGGACAAAACCGCAAAATTGGCAGATTTTTTTTTAAAGTGCAAAACAGGAATTTTGCATAAAAAAGCGCCGCAAAATCAGCGGCCCGCCGCCCCGGTCTCACAGCGGCACCGTGCGCGGCGGTGCAGTCGCCCAGGGCCCCGGGCAGGTCGGCGTAGCCGCGGCGGATATGCCCCGGGTCACGCAGCGTGGTCTGGCCTTCCGCGGCGAGGGCGGCTACAGCAGCGCCGCACCGCCCGCGCAGGTCGGGGGCGGTCACGTCCGCGCCGTGCAGCGCCGCACCGCCGTCAATGTGCAGCCGCCGTCCCTGCGCGGTGCAGCCGGCCCCCAATGCGGCAAACCCTGCTGCACAGGCAAAGCGGTTGGCAAACAGGCTGTCATAGATCTCGCTCTCCCCTCTGCCGTCAGCAGCACGGCGGCGGCCAGCGGGGCGGTGTCGGTGGCAAAGGCGGGCCATGCGTCGGCGGTCAGTCTGGCCCCGCCCCGCAGCGGCGCGGCGGGGTCGCGGGCAAGCCGCACGCAGTCCCCTGCCCGGGTCACGGTCACGCCGGTTTCGGCAAAAAGCGCAGAAAGGCCCCGTAAACGGCAGGGTCGCAGCCGCAGATCTCAACCTCGCCGCCGCGGCGGCAAGTGCGGCGGCGTAGGTAGCGGCGGCAATGCGGTCCGGCAGCGGTGCACCGCGCCCGCCAAGCGGACGTCCGCCGTCTATCACCAGAAGGGGCGTGCCCTCGCCGGAAATGCGGGCCCCGCAGGCGCGCAGGAAGCGCACTAAGTCGCAGACCTCCGGCTCCTGCGCGGCGCCCGCGCAGCACGGTGCTGCCCCGGGCACAGCACGCAGCCATGACGAGGGTCATTGTGGCGCCGACGCTCGGCAGGCGCAGGTGAAATCCACACCGTGCAGCGGGGTGCGGCGCCGCAGCGTCACGGCAATGCCCTCCAGCTCAACCTCGGCTCCCATGTGGCCAATCCGGCCAGATGGATATCCACCGGCCGCGGCCCAGACGGCAGCCGCCGGGCAGCGGCAGCCGCACATACCCTGTGCGGCAGAGCAGCGGCGCAAGGTAAAACACCGAGCTGCGCATTGCCCCGGCCAGATGCTCCGGGATTTCGCCGCAGAGATTTTCGGCGGGCCGGGTGCAGAGGTCCGCTCCGCAGCGCCGTGCATCGGCCCCCACGGCCTGCAGCAGCGCAAGGCTCGTGTCCACATCGGCCAGCCGGGGTGCATCACGCAGACGGCATGGCGCACCGCACAGCAAGGTGGCCGCCAGCAGCGGAAGCGTGCTGTTTTTTGGCGGCTGCCGGGCGTATGCAACCGTGCAGCGGGTGGCGGCCGGTAATGGTATCGTCTGCATGGGCGGGCCTCCTAACTGGGTGACAGAGAACGGTCACACAACCATATAAACCACAACGCCGTAGGGGCCGGGCACGCCCGGCCCGGTTGTGTCCCATAAACGGCAGCTGCCGGAAGGTTTCCTCCTCATCCGGCCCTGCGGGGCCACTTTCCCCCCAGGGGGGAAGGCTTTGGGGACTTCCCTTCAACATATATGCCGACTGCCCTGCCCGGTATTACACCAGCATCGGCTGCAGCTGCACCCCGCGCAGGGCGGCCTCCAGCGTATCGGGCAGCAGGGTGAAATCACTTTTCAGGCTGCGGGGCTTTTTGTAGCTGTCATCCTGACCGAAGGGCACAAAATAGTAGCTGCGCCGCTGCAAAAGCTGGCCCAGTGCCGGGGCGCTGCCGGAAAGGCCATCGTTGGTAGAGGGCGCAACAATGACAGGCCGCCCGCCGCGCAGCAGACTTTTTGGCGGCCAACGTTACCGGCGTTGCGCTGATGCCCGCGGCCAGCATGGCTATGGTGGTGCCGGTGGCCGGGGCGATGATGAGCGCCTCGGCCAGGCGCTGGGGACCAAGCGGCTCCACGGCCTGCAGGGTGGTAAGCGGTGTGTGGCCGGTCGCTTCATACAGGGTCTGCGCAGGGCTGCTGCAGTGCCGAAGCGGGTATCCTGCGCTGCCGCGCTGATGCTTACAATGGGCAGCAGCTCTCCCACCCGCGGCCGTCAGCACCTGCATCTGGGGCAGTACGGCGGAAAAGCTGCAAAAGCTGCCGCACAGCGCAAAGGCGGCAGTGCGTTTCGGCCGGGTCGTCATGGCTCGCTCCTTTCTTTCTGTTCTTCGCGTTCCTCCAGAATGGCAAGCACGGTCTGGGCAATCAGCGCTCCGGCGGTCTGCGGTGCGCAGCGCCCCGGCAGGGCCAGTGCGTGCTCGGCGTGCAGGCCGAGCTCCTCCGCCGCGGCAAAGTCTGTGCCGCCGGGCAGGCTGGCCAAATCTATGATGACCGCCCCGGCCGGCAGCTTTTGCAAAAGCGTGCGCGGCAGCACCGGGGCGGGTATCGTGTTGATGACGGCGTCAAACTCCGGCAGCAGGCGGGCAGGGCTGTAAGGCAGCGGCGCGGCAGCCGGAGCAGCGGGCATTGGCACGCTGCTCGGCACTGCGGGCAGCCACCGTCACATGGCCGCCCAGCAGCGCCAGCCGCCGGGCCACGGCGCGGCCCACCCGGCCATAGCCCAGCACCAGAAAGCCGCTTTCCCAGATCGTGCGCTCACGCAGGCGCAGCAACAGCTCAAGGCATCCCTCGGCGGTGGGCACGGCGTTCAGACATTCCAGCTCCGGGCGCAGAAAGTAGTCAATCAGCGGCAGCCCGGCCTCCTGCGCGGCGCGGCGCACCGGCATACCCGGGCGGCCCGCCAGAATCAGTGTCCCCTGCCCTGCCCCCTGCAAAGTGCGGGCCACCTCGTCGCTGACGCGCCCTGCGACATGGGCAGCAGGATGTAATCGGCTGCGGCGGCATTGTCGGCGGCTGTCACGCCGTAGCCTGCCCGGCGCAGCACCCGCGCCGCCGCCAGCTGGCGGGCATCGTGCCCCACCACACAGAATGTTCCCGGCATAAGCGCTCACCTCGTTTGGTTTTGAGCCATACTATGTCCTGCCCGCGCAGAGTGTGAACATCCGCTGACGGCCCGCCCCTTCGGCTGCGGATGAGCGGTGACAGCAAAAAAGCACCCATCCCGTTTGGGATGGGTGCCGTGGGATCAATAGAGCTTCAGACCATCGCAGCGGCTGCGCCAGACGGCCAGCGGGTCGATGGGAACGGTGCCGATGCGCATCTCTGCCACAACGGCCTTGCTGCAGCCGCCCAGCAGCTGGCCCTGCTTGATGGTATCGCCGGTCTTGACCTCCAGCGAGGCGAGACCGTAGAAGATGCTCTTGAGGCCTGCGCCGTGCTCGATCACGAGGGTGTTGCCATAGAGGCCGCCGAGGTCCTTCGCCAGCAGCACACGGCCGCTGGCCGGGGCAATCATCGAGCCTTTGCCGTTTTTGGGGCGGATGATCACATTGGTCGAGGTGCGCCCGCCGTAGCCGTAGTTGGTGCCCCGCTCACTGTAGGAGCGGCCTGCGTACTCGGTCATGCCGTAGGTCAGCGGGGTGTCAAAGCTGTCGAGGAAGGGCTGCACAAAGCCGCCTACGGACCACTGGATCTTGTCGTCCACAGTGGCAAACAGCTTGCTGACTGCCGCCGGGGCATCATCCTCGCCGATGTAGGGCGCGGCCATCTGAGAGGTTTTGCTGTAGTCCTTGTAGCTGAAGGAGCCTGCGCGCACCGACAGGGAGAGGGTTTCGGTGTAGCCGTCGGCCGATACCTCCAGATCAATGTTGCCGGGCTTCTGGTTCCATGGGATAGGCAGGTAGCAGATCCAGCCGCTGCCGGCCTTGACAAAGCCGACATTTTTGAGGGTGGTCTTGATGGCCGGGGCATCCTGCCCGAGGGTCTGGCCGACCCGCACCGCCGCCACACCGCCCTGTGCCACGCTGTCGGTCGCCAGCTGGATGGACGGCTTGATGCTGACCGTAAAGCGGAACTGCCAGGTCTCGGTGCCGGTCACGGTCGCCTCGTCAGCGGGGGTACCGCTTGTGCTGACGATCAGCTTGGCATCGTAGGTGCCGTTCTCAGCAAAACGGTAGCTGCGGAAGCCGGTGGCGCTGCCGTCATAGATGGATTCCCCGGCGGCATCGGTGATGGTCAGCTGGGCGCTGTAGCCGCCCGGCGTGACGACCAGATCGGGCGAAGCACCGGACACCGGCAGCGCCAGCTCGGCCGGGGTGGGGTTCAGCGTTTCGGCATAGGTGCGGCGGAGCCAGCTGCCAACAATCGGTACATGCCATTTGTAGGCGGTGGGGGCAAGCTCCTGTCCGTCAAAGGTGGCCTTGATCTGGGGCAGCATATCGGGGGTGGCATTGTGGTAGAGCCACGCTACGCCGCCGCACGCGATGACCAGCACAAAAAGCACGACCAGCAGCAGCCAGCGCAGCATGCCGGTCACACCGCGCCCGAGCTTTTGGGTAAGGGTGTCCGCAGGCTCCTCCTCGGTGTCCTCCTCAGTACTGTCCGGTTCGGCGGGCGGCGCATCGGGGGTATCCTCGGCGGGGGTGTCTGCCAGCCCGGCCATGATCTGGGCGATGGAAAGCTGTGCCGTGCGGGCGATGGTGTCTGCACGGGCCTTTTTCTCGGGGGCGTCCTCCTCTGTGGAATCCTCCTGCGGGGCATCCTCCGGTGCATTGGCCGCACCCTCGTCTGCATCGGGTACAGGCTGTTCCGGCTCTGCGGAGGCAGTATCTTCGGGGGCGGGCTCGGCCGCTGCTGTTTCATCGGTGCCGGTATCAGACAGGGCTGCCTCGGCAGGCTCTGCCGGTTCCGGCTGCTCGGCGGCCTCGGGCTGTGCCGGGGCCGTTTCAGATGCTGTTTCAGGGGTTTCCGGCAGTGTCACGGGGACGGTGTCGGGCTGCGGGCGTCGGGGGCCTCGGGTGCCTGCAGGGGTGCAGGTGCAGTTTCTGCGGGGTCTCCGGGGTATCGCTCACAGCCGGTTCCTGCTTCGGCTCTGCCGTGGCTGCGGACTTTTTGGGCTTGCCCTTGGCCGCTGACTTTTTGCGGCTGCGCCTGCGGGGCGCGGCGGGGGCTTCTTCGACCCAGTCCACGCCGGCTGCGGCTTTCTTCTCTTCTTCCATGCTTACTCCCACTCTCTTAGGGCAATACCGCTTAAGCCGTCAGGCGGGAATTGTGCGGTGTTGCCTTAGCACACCCGGCCATACACACGGCACGGCGGGCCGGGGGCACCGCGCCGATCGTAACATTCTATGGGCGGCATCGCCGTGCGATGCCTGCGTTATTCAGCCTCACGGAATTGCAGACCGCTGCTGCCGTTCAGGGCAAGCTGCGGATCGGTGGATTTGCTGCCGATGCGCAGCTCATAAATCAGGCTGTGCGTTGTGCCTGCCGTGCCCAGCGGGTCGCCGGTGGCAACAGACTGCCCGCGTTCGACATCGACCTTTTCCAGACCGTAGAGGTAGCTCTTGACGCCGCAGCCGTGGTCAATGACCACCGTGCCGCCGGTCAGGGCCAGCGTGCCCGCAAAGACAACGTTGCCTGCCTGCGGTGCGGTGACAGTCTCGCCGTCTGCGGCGGCATAGGTCAGGCCGGTGGCCTGGCCGCTGCGCTGGCCGTCCACCATCTGGGTGGTGCCGTAGGCCATGACTGACGCACCGGCGCTGGGTACCTCGAACCGGCCGTTCCACAGCTTGGCAGAGCTGCCGGTGGTGTACAGCGGCCAGATCGCGTTGCGGAACTCCTCTCCGCCGCCGGCATCCTCCTCCGCCGGGACGGAGACGGTGTCGTACAGTGTGCGGGTCACCGTCAGGGTGATCTCCTTTTGCAGGGTGCCGCAGGTCAGCTCAGCGTGTGGTCGCCGCCCTCGGCGTTGTAGGTCACCGGCAGATAGCCCATATACCCGCTGGCGGTTTTGCGGAACCATACCTCGCCGAGATCACTCTCAACGGTCGGCTCACCGTCCAGAATACCGCTGAGCTGGATGGCCACAATGCTGCCCTGCGGCGCGCGCTCGCTGCTCAGGGTTACCTTGGGGTTCATCGCCATGGTGAAGGCGGCGCGGTAGGCATACCAGCCCACCGGGTCACCGGGGGCATCACTGTCGCTATGGTGGGCGGTCACTATGATCTGATACGCACCGTTCTGTGTGTAGGTATAGGTGTTGCAGTCGGCCAGATCGCCCGACCAGACGGTGCCGTCTGGCGCGGTGATCTGCACCTCGGCCGCTGGTGACCCATTCGGGCAGGGTCAGCGCAGGGATCGTATCGGTAAAGGTGCCCAGCTTCTGCACCGTCAGGTTGGTGGGGCTTTCGTAGGGTTTGCTGACCTTGTCGCCGAGAACGGAATTGTCCAGTCCCAGCCGTTGGCGGTCAGTGTCAGCCCGCCGAACTGCACGGGCTGCTGGGGAAGCGGTCCTCGCCGGTGCGGCTGTAGAGAAAGGCCGCGGTTCCGCCCAAGAATGGCGGCAACCATAGCGGCAACCATCACCAGCCAAAGCAGCAGTTTGCGCATAGTCGGCTTTCTCCATTAACAAAAGCCGGACGCCGTCAGGTCAGCGCCCAGCCGGTTCGTATTCGGTCACACAGGACCCCGGGGGATTACTCCTCGGTGTTGGGGGCGTCGGGGATCTTCTCGTAGGTGGTGGTGTCCTCGGCGTTGGTGTCGTCCTCATCATCGAAATCGTCATAGTCATCGCTGAAGAAGGCGCTCATACTCGTCCAGCTCCTTCTCACGGTGATAGAGGTAGAGGGCGGCGGCGGTCAGGGCACCGGCAGCGGCAAACAGGAAGGCCAGCACGGCTCCGAAGGTGGTTTTCTTTCATCATGATAAAAGCTCCTTTGTAAAAAAGCTGCGCTGCTGCGTCAGCTTGGTGAAATGTTCCGATTTACTGATTTTATTATACCCGACATCCCGCGCAAATACAACAGCGTAATTGTAAAATATTGTGCGCAGCGTCCCCCGGCAGAGGCATCAGAACAGCCGGTCGGTCGGGTACAGCCCGGCCGCGCTCATCTTTTTCAGCGCGGCTACCAGCTCGGGCTTGTCCTCGCGGTAGGTGATGCCGTGCCAGTTGTCGGCGCTGGTCAGCACATGGACATCGGCCTCGCCGCGGTTCAGCGCGTTCGTCACGACGGTGGGCAGATAGTACTCGCATTTCAGCGGGTTGACGGGCAGGTTCTTTCCTTCAAGAACGCCACAAACCCGGCCTTTGCATCGCGGACATAGTCGGGGGTGAAGCCCCACAAATTCATCGAAACCACGCTGTCGGCGGGCAGGTCGGTCCAGCTTGCGCCGCCGTCCTCACTGTAATGGATGCCGCCGTCATACGGTTCAATGCAGGTGCGCTCGGTCACGCTGACAAGGTTGTGATGCTCGTCGGTCACGCAGACACCGCGGCTGACGCTGCCGTTGGCGCTGACCGTGTTGCCCAGCAGAAGCCCACCATCGCCCAGGCGTAGCGGTCGCCGTCGGCGTGGGTGCTGAGGTAGTCGTACACCAGGCTGGAAGCCCTGCGGGCCGTAGTAGTCATCTGCGTTGATGACCGCAAACGGCGCGTTGCCGATGGCCTCCTCCGCCACCAGAATGGCATGTGCCGTGCCCCACGGCTTGACGCGGCCCTCCGGCACGGTGAAACCCCTCCGGCAGCTTGTCAAGCTGCTGGTAGGCGTAGCGCACTTCAAACCCGGCGCGCAGGGCGCGGGCTCCGACGGCCTCCTTGAAGGCGTCCTCAATCTCGTGCTTGATGATGAAAACACCGTCTCGAACCCGGCGCGGCGTGCGTCATAGAGGCTGTAGTCGAGAATGGCCTCGCCGGACGGCCCCACCGGGTCGATCTGCTTCAGTCCGCCGTAGCGGCTGCCCATACCGGCAGCCATAACAACCAGAATCGGTTTTGTCTGCATAGTCAATGCTCCCTGCCTTATGTATTTACATTTATCTTACTCCTTTTCCCCTGCCGTTGCAAGCACCTTATAAAATTAAAAAAACCGGACAAATTCAGCAGTTTGTGACGCCATTTACTATGGCGGCCCGCAGCAAAAAATGGTATAATAAAGACAACATATACAGTAAGGAGGCAACCCTGATGGAACATACCGCAAAACGTGCGTTGGTGCTGGCCGGCGGCGGGGCCAAGGGCAGCTATCAGATCGGCGTCTGGCGCGCATTGCAGGAGCTGGACTGGACGCCCGATATCATCACAGGGGCCAGTGTCGGCACCCTGAACGGCTGCCTTTTCACGATGGGCAAGGCCCGCGAGGCAGAGGAGCTTTGGCGCAGCTTGGAAATCCACGATGTGCTGGAGGTCCCCGAGACCCTCAAGCCGGAGGAATTGCGCCCCTTCTTTCTTGATATTATCCGCAGCGGCGGGCTGAACGTGGAGCCGCTGGCCGAGACGATTGACCGCCTGATTGACGAGGATGCCGTGCGGCATTCGCCCATACACTTCGGTCTGGTCATGACGGAGCTGGGCAGCCTGCGCAGCGTGCAATGCCCGATCGAGGATACCCGAAGGCCAGCTCAAGGACTATATGCTGGCGTCCAGCGCCTGCTTCCCTGCCCTGCGCCCGCGGGAAATTGACGGTGTAAAGTACATTGACGGCGGCTGGCGGGACAACATGCCTTTGGATCTGGCCGCCCGCATGGGCGCAACTGAGCTGCTTGGGGTTGATGTGGACGGCATCGGCTTCGTACGGCCCAACACGACCGGCCTGCCCACCCGCATCGTGCGCAGCCACTGGAATCTGGGCCCCACGCTGGACTTTGACCCCGCCCGCGCTGGGCGCAATATTGCGCTGGGCTACTTTGATACTATGCGGCTGTTCGGCCGCTGCGGCGGCACGGCTTACGCGATGCTGCCCGATAACGAGGAGTATCTGGCCAATTTCGCGGAGCGGTACCAGAAGCTGCTTGCCGAGGTCTGCGCCCGCGCACCCGGAGATTGACCTTGTGGAGAAAGAACCCGCACCCGGGCCAATTACCCAGCCCTATGCGCCGAACCCCAGCGCCCCGACCCGCGGCGCGCTGGCCCCGCTGGAGCTGGCGGCAGAGCGTGTGGGCGTGCCCGAGGATATGCCCTACCCGCCGAAGCTGCTGGCTGCGACCTTTATGGGCAGCTTTGACAAGGACCCGGCAGACCGCTTCCCCGCCCTGCTGGACGGCAAGGAAAACACCCTTGTGACCGAGCGCGCCATTGCCGCCGCCGTGCCCGAGGAGTTTGTCACGGCCCTTGTGAGCAGGACACTCTCCGAAATGCCGATTTTGTGATGGGAGGCAGTCTATGCACACCTACACCGGCGTACCGGCGTCGCCCGGAATTGTGGTCGGCCCGGTCGAGCAGATCGACCACGGCACCACGGGGCTGCACCGCATCGTCTGTGACCCGTTCCGGGAGCGCGCCTCTATGATGTGGCCGTTGTGCTGGCCAAGGACGAGCTGCGCCGGCTTAGCCAGCGCGCCAAGGGCCCCGATGCGGACATTCTGCTGTTTCAGATCGCCCTGCTGGAGGACGAGTCCTTCACCAACGAGATTGGCGATTATATCGCAGCCGGTGCGGGCGGTGCCGCCGCGGTTGAGCGCGCCGAGCAGATTTTTGCCAACCGCTTAAAAAATGTCGATGATGAGTACATCCGGGAGCGCAGTGTCGATGTCTGCGATGTCTGCCGCCGGGTCGTGGATATTCTGGACGGCCGCCCGCGCCGGCGGCTGCATCTCAAGCGGCCGAGCATTCTGGTCGCAGATCTTTTTTCCCCAGCGATCTGTTCAGCCTTGACCGGCGGATGGTGCTGGGGCTTGCCAGCGATCAGGACAGCACGATCAGCCACGCCGCCATTATGGCGCGCAGCATGGGTATACCCGGCGGTGGTGCAGCTGGGGGACGGCGCAGCCGCCATGGCGGTGGGCCGCCGCGCGATCCTCGATGCCGACAACGGCACACTGGTGGTCGAGCCGGACGGTGCGCAGATCGCCCGGGTGGACTGCAAGATTGCATTGAGCCGCCTGCACGGCCAGCAGCCTGACCCTGTGGCCGCCCTGCCCTGCCTGACCAAGGGCGGCACAGCCTTCCGTCTGATGCAGACCTGCAACCTGAGCGACAGCGACCCCATGCAACCCGCGGGGCGGCGGGCATCGGCCTTGTGCGCTCCGAGACGGTGATTCTCTATGACCAGAGTGTGGAAACCCAGACAGCGCGCTGCCGTGAACTGCTGAAATCCGCCGAGGGCGTGCCGGTGCTGCTACGCACCTGTGACACCCGCGCCGATGATGATGCGCCCTGGGCCGGGGAGCTGCAGACGCGGCTGGGCGGAGACCGGCTGTTCCAGTCCCAGATCAAGGCGCTGCTGCGCGCCGCCGCAGAGGGACGATCTGTGTGTCGTTTTCCCGATGATTAAGGATGTGGCAGACTGGGATAGATGCCTGCAGGAGGTCAATGACTGCCGCAGTGAGCTGCTGGAGCAGGGCTTCGAAACCAGCCCGCTGATGCTGGGTTGTGTGATAGATATGCCCTCGGCGGCTCTGATGGCCGTTGACATCATGGAGCGCGGCGCCCAGCTGATGGTCATTGACATGGAGGACCTGAGCCGTACACGCTGGGCCTTGTGCATAACCCCACCGCCGCCGTGGACCAGCTGACCAACCCCGCCGTGCTGCGGCTGGTACAGAACATTCTGGCGGACGCTGCACCCCGCGGCGTGCAGGTCTACCTGTGCGGCATCACGGTAGCGGCGGTGAGTGCCATGCCGGAGTACTTCAAGCTCGGTGTGCGCACCTTCAGCGCAGAGCCTGCCGCGCTGCTGCCCCTGAAAAAGCTGCTGATGGAGCAGGAGATCTGACGATATGGAGTTTCGCGGAGGCTGCCCGGCAAAGAACGTCCCTTTGGAAACCCCGCACTTAAAACAAAATGAAAATGCCCGCCGTATTTCTACGGCGGGCATTGTTCATGCGATCAATTACTGAGCAGCAGCCTTGTTGGCGCGCTTAGCCATGCGGCTGATCTTGCGGGCAGCGGTGTTCTTATGGATGACACCCTTGCTCTTAGCAGAGTCGATGGCAGAGACAGCGACCTTGACGACGGTCTCCTTGTCAGCAGCATTGCTGTCGATGGCAGCGTTTGCCTTCTTGACAACTGTTTTCAGGTTGGACTTGACGACCTTATTGTGCAGAGCCTCTTTCTTGCCCTGAACAACGCGATCCTTCTGAGATTTAATATTAGGCATTCGTTCCACCTCCTTAGTTCCCCATAACAGTACAAGTTATATTAGCATACTTTTTGCAACTTGCAAGCCTTTTTTGAAAAAAACTTCATACAGGGCAAAAAAATTGCATAAATCTGGATAGAAAGGGGGTGTGTGCCAATGCAAAGACTGTCCGGTGGGGGGGCTCGCGGCGGTGTGCGCGGCGCTTTTTGCGGCCGGGGTGCTGGCGGTTGGGGCAGCGCTGGCGTTCTGCCCCGGGCGCGCCTGGCTGCTGCGGGGGGCGCTCTATCTGCAGGACCCTGCGGCTGCGGCGGCGGCTCACATGGCCGACCCCGCCCGCGCAGAGCGTCTATAAGCCCCAGAAGCCGGAGCCCGCCCCACGCCGCAGCCCACGGCAAGCCCCTCCCCTGCCCCGACTGCCGCGCCGACACCCATCCCCACGGCCACGCCGCTGCCCAGTGCCGCGCCCCCGCTGGAAAATGCGGGCCGCATACGCGCCGTGACGCTGAAGCAGGGCAGCAGCGACAGCGGGTATGTGCAGCTGGCGGCGGGCAGCATCCGCAACAGCACCGAGCACCCTGATGCCGATCTGCGCGCCGCCGTCACCACCCAGAGCCTGCCCTTTTTTGCCGTGGAGAAAAACAGCGATGAGCCGCAGGTGCTGATCATGCACACCCACGCCACGGAAAGCTACCAGACCTGGCCCGACCCGGTGTTTGACCCGGACTACACGGCCCGCAGCAAGAATACAGCGCTGAATATGTGCGCCGTGGGGGCCGAGATGGCCCGGGTGCTGAACGAGGCCGGCATCAACACCCTGCACGACACAACGCTCTACGATGCACCCGGCTATACCGACAGCTACAAGCGCAGCCGCGCCGGCGTGCAGGAATATCTGGCGCGGTATCCCTCGATCAAGGTCGTGCTGGATGTCCACCGCGATGCCATCGAGGACGGGGACGGCACCCGGGTGAAGCCCGTGTGCGAAATTGGCGGCGAGAGTACGGCGCAGGTCATGGTCATTGCCGGGTGCGGCAACGGGGGCAGCATCCCGCTGCCCAACTGGCGGCTGAATCTGCGTCTGGCCGCCGCATGGGAGGCCGCCATGGAGGAGTCCCACCCCGGCCTGACCCGCCCGGTTCTGTGCGGGTACAGGTTTTATAACCAGGATTTAACGACAGGCAGTTTGTTGATAGAGGTCGGCGGCCATGCCAATACGCTGGATGAGGCAATAAGGGCCGGAAGATATGCGGCGGAAGGGCTGGCGAAAATATTGTGAGCCGACAGATGAAAATAACGCCGCCCTGCAGAGGTCGCAGATGTGCGGCTCTCAGCTTGCCCATTGCTGAGCAGCTCCCGCACAGCGGCGGGCCGGGCATGCCCGGCCCCTACAACTCACGGAACTCTATAAATATCGGCTCTTTACTTTTTATAAAATACCTGCTACAATACAATATTCATAGTATAAAGAGGAGTGGACTACCCATGCAGAGAACGGAACTTGCATCGCTGTACAAGGCTACCCCCGCAGACGGCACTAAGGTCACTGTCTGCGGCTGGGCCAAAACTGTGCGCGATTCTAAAAATATCGGCTTTATCTCGCTGTCTGACGGCAGCTGCTATAAGCCTGTCCAGATCGTTTTTCAGGCTGACAAGCTCGCCAACTATGCCGAGATTGCCAAGTGCGGCCTGTATACCAGTTTGAGGTCACCGGCACGCTGGTGCTGACCCCCAATGCTAAGCAGCCCTTTGAAATCAACGCCGATGCCATCACGGTGCTGGGTGCCTGCGGCGGCGACTACCCGCTGCAGAAGAAGAAGATGGGCATGGACTATCTGCGCACGATGACCCATTTGCGCCCGCGCACCAACACCTTCAACGCTGCGTTCCGCGTGCGCGGTCAGGCAGCCTTTGCCCTGCACCAGTTCTTCCACGAGCGCGGCTTCACCTACGTGCATACGCCGATCTTCACCGGCTCTGACTGCGAGGGTGCCGGCGAGATGTTCCAAGTCACGACGCTGGACCTCAACGATGTGCCCCGCAACGAGGAGGGCGGCGTTGACTACACGAAGGACTTCTTCAAGCGCCCGGTCAACCTGACTGTCTCCGGCCAGCTGGAGGCCGAGGCTATGGCGATGGCGTTGGGCAATGTCTACACCTTCGGCCCCACCTTCCGCGCCGAGAAGAGCTATGACACCCGCCACGCGGCAGAGTTCTGGATGATTGAGCCCGAGATGGCTTTGCCGACCTGAACACCTACCTGGAAACCGCCGAGGCGATGACCCGCTATGTCATTCGCTTCTGCTCGATAACTGCCCCGATGAGCTGGCTTTCTTCAACCAGTTCTTTGACAAGGGCCTGATTGAGCGCCTGGAGCTGGTGGCCAACTCCGACTTTGCTCGCGTCACCTACACCGATGCCGTAGAGCTGCTGAAGAAGAACAACGATAACTTCCAGTACAAGGTCGAGTGGGGCACCGACCTACAGACCGAGCACGAGCGCTATCTGACGGAGCAGATCTTCAAGAAGCCGGTCTTTGTCACCGACTACCCGAAGGAGATCAAGGCATTCTACATGCGCCAGAACGAGGACGGCAAGACTGTTGCTGCCGCCGATATGCTTGTGCCCGGCATCGGCGAGCTGATCGGCGGCTCTCAGCGTGAGGAGCGTCTCGATGTGCTGGAGGCCCGCATGAAGGAGCTGGGTCCTAAACACCGCCGACTATGACTGGTACCTCGACCTGCGCCGCTACGGCAGCGTCAAGCATGCCGGCTACGGTCTGGGCTTTGAGCGTCTGCTGATGTATGTCACCGGCATCCCCAACATCCGCGATGTCATCCCCTTCCCCCGCACCTGCGGAGGCTTCTGATGCAGCCCATTGCGGCACCGCTGCTGCAATGGTTTAACGCAAACAAGAGGCTCCTGCCTTTCCGGCAGGAGCCTTCTGCGTACCATATCTGGGTCAGCGAGATTATGCTGCAGCAGACCCGCGTAGCAGCGGCCATCCCCTACTATGAGCGTTTTATCGCGGCGCTGCCCGACCCCGCCGCGCTGGCCGCCTGTGAGCCGGACGCCCTGCGCAAGCTGTGGCAGGGCCTTGGCTACTACAACCGCGTCAACAATATGCAGAAGGCGGCCCGCATCGTCTGTGAGCAGTACGGCGGCGACCTGCCCGCCGACTATGAGGCGCTGCGCAGCCTGCCGGGCATCGGTGACTACACGGCGGGGGCGATTGCCAGTATCGCCTTCGGCATCCCCGCCCCTGCGGTGGACGGCAATGTGCTGAGGGTCTTTGCGCGGCTCTACAACGATGATGCCGATGTGATGACCCCCGCCGCAAAGAAAGCGTTTACCGTGCGGGTGGTTGACCAGATGCCGAAGGCCACACCCGGGCCGTACAATGAGGCACTGATGGAGCTGGGCGCGCTGGTATGCGTGCCCGGCACCCCGCGCTGCGGCGAGTGCCCGCTGGTGGGGCTCTGCCAGGGATATGCGGCGGGCCGTGCGGCGGAGCTGCCGGTGAAGCCCGCGCCGAAGGCCAAGGGCAGGGTGCCGGTGACGGTGGCGCTGATTGAGAGCGAGGCCTGGCGCTTTATGCAGCGCCGCCCCGCCCGCGGCCTGCTGGCCGGCCTGTGGCAGCCCGCGGCGTGGGAGAAAAGCCTGACCCGCGAGGAACTGACTGCGGCGCTGGCGAATCTGGGTGTGCAGGCAGCGCTGGATGAGCCGCTGGCCCCGGCAAAGCACGTGTTTACGCACAAAATCTGGGAGCTTGGCGGCTGGCGCGGCACCGCACAGGCCTGCCCCCTGCCCGACGGCTATGTCTGGGCCGCCCCCGCCCAGCTGGCCGAGGTTTACCCCGTGCCGAACGCATTCGGTGCGTATGTGAAGGGGCGGTAACTGGCGGCGGAATTGCAGGAAGCGGCGTCCCGATAGATGTCGTTTCCCGGAACCGCGGGCGGATATGGAATCCGCCCCTACAGTGCAGCAATCAACACAAAAACAGGAGCGTTTCCCTTACCCAAGGGTGACGCTCCTTTTTGTTTTTACATACTATGGTTTGCGGTTACTCCAAATTGCCGGTCAGCAGCATGGCAGCGGTCAGGGCGGCCAGCGGCGCAGTCTCGCAGCGCAGAATCCGCGGGCCAAGGCCTACGGTGATTGCACCGGCGGCCTTGGCGGCGGCAGCTTCCTCAACCGAGAAGCCGCCCTCACTGCCGGTGATGATGGCAAGGCGCTTGTACTGCCCGGGGTGCAGTACCTCCCGCAGGGAGGCACCGCCGCCCTCGTAAAAGAACAGCACAAGGTCAAAATCCTTCATGGCGGCGCAGACGGCGGCAAAATCGGGCAGCGGCATGGCCACATGCGGCAGCATGGCACGGCCCGCCTGCTTGGCGGCCTCGGCGGCAATGCGGTTGTACCGCTCGTTCTTGGCGTCCTCTTTTTTGGGTGCGGCCACACAGTAGCGGCTGAAAAACGGCACGACCTCGGTCACGCCCAGCTCCACGCTGTGGCGGATGACCTCCTCAAGCTTGCCCTGCTTGGGGTAGCCCGCAAACAGCGTCACGGCGCAGTCCGGCTCGGCCTTGCTGGTGGTGCCGTCAGTTACGGTGAACTCCACCCGGCCGGGCTGAATGGCAGTGACCGTGCCGAGGTATTCCAGCCCATCGGGCCCGCAGAGCACAACCTCCTCGCCCAAGCGGGCGCGCATAACGTCCGCCAGATGATGGGCGTCGCTGCCGGTCAGTGCGGCGCGGCCGTCGGCCAGCTCCCGCGTAAAATAACGGTGCGGCATCGTTTACGCCTCTTTCGTCTCGGATTTTTTGCAGATGATGCAGACCCAGCCGCGCTTCTCCTTGACCTCGACCGGCTCCAGACCCTGCGGCGCGCAGACCGGTCATGACCTCCTCCCGGCGCTCGTCAATGATGCCGCTGGCGATAAAGCGGGCGTCCGGGGCCATCAGCACCGCAAGCACATGGGGGCAAGAGAAAGAATGGCCGCCGCCACGATGTTTGCGGTGATGATGTTGTACTGCCCGCTGGCCTTGTCGGACAGATCGCCGACAAGCACCTTGAAGTTTTCGGCCACGCCGTTGCGCGCGGCGTTCTCACCGGCGGTGCGCACGCACATGGGGTCGATGTCAACGCCCTCGGCGCTGCCGGCGCCCAGCTTGAGCGCTGCAATGGCCAGAATGCCCGAGCCGGTGCCGATATCCAGCACCCGCTCGCCGCCCTTGACAAGGCTGTCCAGCGTTTCAAGGCAGAGAGAGGTGGTCTCATGCGTGCCGGTGCCGAAGGCCATGCCGGGGTCCATGATAATCTTGATCCGGTCGGTGTCATACTCCTCCCACCCGGGGACGATGGCAAGGCGCTTGCCGATGTCCATCGCGTGGTAATACTTCTTCCAGGCGTTCTGCCAGTCCTCCTGCTCAACGCCGGTCGTGTTGAGCTTATAGTCGATGCCGCTGTTTTTCAGCCGCTCCTCAAACAGGGGCAGTACCTCGGCGGGGTTCTCATCGGGTGCAAGGTACATATGCACAATGACGATGTCACGCGGTTTATCCAGCAAATCCTGCTCAATCAGGTCGACGTGGGCAATCTCCCACGCCTGCTGCTCCAAATCGCTGTAATCCTCGATATAAATGCCGCCGTTGGCGACCATCGTAGCGATGGCCTCGGCCGTGTCGGCGTCGCGCTTGGCAACGGTGATGCTGATGTCAGTCCATTCCATATGGGTGGCTCCTTGTTTTTATAGGTGAGTAATGTGTGCCGTAGGGGGCGGCGTCCTCGACGCCCCGGAAACTTACCGGAAGCGTGTACGCCTGCGGCGGGGTGAGGGCACCCCGCCCTACATACGACCGTATGGCTGCGTGTAGGGCAGCATGCCCCATGCCGCCGCAAGGCAGCAGCGGGTCGTCGGGGACGCCGACCCCTACGAGGTGTGCAGGCATATTTTATTTATTATATCTTATTTTCCCCCACAATTCAATCACAGAAAGGAGAAATCTCCATGCAAATCAAACGTCTGTCCCCTGCCGGCTGTGAGGAGCTGTACCACACCGCCCTGCCGCGGGATTTTCCCGCCGCTGAGTGCAAGCCCTTTGCCGAGATACGCCGCCTGTTGGAGGCAGGGGTGTATGAACCGCTGCTTCTGACCGATGACACCGGAACGCGGCTGGCCTATGCGTGGCTGGTGGTGCTGCCCGCCCAGCGCACGGCGCTGCTGGACTACTTTGCCGTGCGGTGTGATTTGCGCGGCAGCGGTGTGGGTACGGCGGCACTGCAGCTGATCCGTGACTACTACGCTCTGCGGGTGCAGGATCTGCTGCTGGAATGTGAGCATCCTGCCGAGGCCCCCGACCCCGACGCAGCGCGGCGGCGCATCGGGTTTTATCTGCGGGCCGGGGCGCGGGCCACAGCGCTGGAAAGCCGGGTGTTCGGCACACGGTACACGGTGCTCTCGCTGCCGTGCGGCGGCACCGTGCCCGATGCCGTGCTCTGCAAAGAGCTGCGCGCCCTCTACAAGGTCATGGTGCCGGAGCCGTATTGCCGCGGCCGGGTCATATTTTACGGCGGCTGAGCACATACTATCCCCCAAAAGGAGGAATGGAGTGTGAAGCTGAATCCCAAGCAATATGATGAGATGATTGGCCGGGCATCGCCGCCCTCGCCGGTGGTGCGGGACTGCGCGTGGGCGTTCTGCGTGGGCGGAGCTATCTGCACATTGGGAAAGGGGCTGCGCCAGCTCTTCCTGATCTGGTATGACAAGACGCTGGCAGGCGCGCTGACGAGCATTGCACTGATCTTTCTGTCCGCGCTGTTCACGCTGCCCGGCTGGTACCAGAAGCTGGCGGCCAAGGCAGGCGCGGGTACGCTGGTGCCCATCACCGGGTTTGCCAACTCGGTGTAAGCCCGGCCATTGAGTTCAAGGCCGAGGGCTGGATAACCGGCGTAGGGGCAAAGATTTTCGATCGCGGGGCCGGTGATTGCTTATGGCACACTGGCAAGCTTTGTGTGGGGCGTGCTCTACTGGCTGCTGGGAAAGGTGGGGTGACGGATGCGCGGGGTGACACACTGCTGTTTGACACGCCGCCTGTGGTGGCGGCCCGTGGGCCGCAGCGGGCGGCAAAAAGGAGAGGAGGGGCCGCTGGCCTCCGACTTTGACTTCCTGACGCAGGACGCCGGCTTTGCCGAGCAGGGCTGTGAAAACTGGGAGCAGGCCGAAAGCCTGCTGCAGCGCGGGCGGCGGAGCTCTGCCTGCGCAAGGCCAATCTGCCGCGCACCGGGGTTGACATCGCCTTTGCGGGTGACCTGCAGGCCCAGTGTACGGCCAGCAACTACACGATGCGCGAGCTGGGCATCCCCTTTGCCGGGGTGTACGGCGCGTGCAGCACCATGGCGGAAACGCTGGCCCTTGCGGCTGTGTTTGCGGCGGCCGGTATGGCTGAGCGCGCTCTGGCGCTGACGAGCAGCCATTTCTGCGCGGCGGAGCGTCAGTTCCGCACGCCGTTGGAGTACGGTGCCAAGCGCACGCCCACGGCCCAGTGGACCGCCACCGCTGCGGGGGCCTGTCTGGTGCGGGCGCACGGCACCGGCGTGCCGGTGCGCACCGTGACCTTCGGCCGGTGCAGGATTATGCGGTGTATGACATCAACAATATGGGGGCGGCCATGATGCCCGCGGCGGCTTCCACGCTGCTGCGGTATTTCGCAGCGTCCGGGACAAGCCCCAAGGACTTTGACGCCATTTTTACCGGCGACTTGGGCGAGGTCGGCACAGCCCTGCTGCGCGAGCAGATGGCCCAAGAAGGCCTGCCGCTGGACAACCACAAGGACTGCGGCTGCCTTTTGTATGACACGGCCGGGCAGAATGTGCAGGCGGGCGGCAGCGGGGCTGGGTGCAGCGCGGCGGTGCTGTGCTGTAAGATCCTGCCGATGCTGGCGGCGGGGCAGCTGCACCGGGTGCTGTTCCTTGCCACTGGCGCGTGATGAGCCAGACAACTTTTTTGCAGGGCGAGAGCATCCCCGGCATTGCCCACTGTGTGGAGCTGGGAGGTGCACAATGAATTACGTCTGGGCGTTTGCGGTGGGCGGCGCTATCTGCGTGGTTGGCCAGCTGCTTATTGACTACACGAAGCTGACCCCCGCGCGCATCCTGACCGGGTACGTGGTCGCGGGCGTGATTTTAAGCGCTGTGGGGCTGTACAAGCCGCTGGTGGACCTTGCGGGCGCGGGGGCCAGCGTGCCGCTGCTTGGCTTTTGGGCACCTGCTGGCGCAGGGCGCGCAACACGCGGTGGACGAGTGCGGTCTGCCGGGGGCCTTCACCGGCGGGCTGACGGCAGCCTCGGGCGGCATTGCTGCCAGCCTGATTTTCGGCGTAGCGGCCGCGCTTGCAGGAAAAAGCAGGGACCAGAACTGAAGCTGCCCTAAAAAGTGCATAAAAAAGGCGGGCTGCAGATCTAAACGATCTGCAGCCCGCCGGTTGCTTTTTACTGGTTGGAGCCAAGCGTGACAGTCAGGGTCTGCACCTTGCCGCTGCGCTCGACCTGCAGGTTCACGGAATCACCGATGGCCTTGTCCTTCAGGTAATTCTTCAGGGCGGAGCAATCGCTGACGGCGGTATCATCCACGGCCAGCACGCGGTCACCCACCTGCACACCGGCGGCCTCTGCGCCGCTGCCCTTGGTGACCTCGACCACATAGACGCCCATCGTGGTGACACCCAGCTGCTGTGCGGTCTGGGAATCCGTCACGTCCAGAATCTTGACGCCCAGTGCGGGGCGTGCCACAGCGCCGCTTTCAATCAGCTGTTGGCCAATTTCCATCGCGGTGTTGATGGGGATAGCGAAGCCGATGCCCTCGGCCTCGCTGTAGCTGCTCTTGGCGTTGACAATGCCGATCAGCTCACCATTGCCGTTGAACAGACCGCCGCCGGAGTTGCCCGGGCTGATGGAAGCATCGGTCTGAATCAGCGTCATATCGTTGTCTTGCACGGTAACCTGACGGTTCAGGGCGCTGACAACGCCGTCGGTGACGGTGTTGGACAGCGTACCCAGCGGGTTGCCGACGGCCACGGCCACTTCACCCACGGCCAGCGCGTCGCTGTCGCCAATGACCGCCGGGGTCAGACCGGTGGCGTTGATCTTCAGCACTGCGATGTCGGAGGTGGGATCCTGCCCGACAACGGTGGCATCGTAGGACTCATCGCTGCCGTTCAGCTGGACCTTGACGCTGGTGGCACCACTGACGACATGTGCGCAGGTCAGGATGTAGCCGTCCTGACTGATGATGACGCCGGAGCCTGCGCCGCTCTGCACATAGTAGCCGCCGAACCAGGTCTGGCTGCTGCTCATCTGCTCGGTCGTGATGGCGACAACACTGGGCGAAACGACAGAGGCAATCTGCTGGACGGTCATGCTGTTGCCGTCTGTGCTGCCTGCCGCCGTGGCATCAGTGCTGCGCTGCACCTGCTGGACCACGACCTGATTGCCGGTCAGGCCGGTGCGGCTGGCAACGATCGCGCCGCCGAAACCGCCGCCGAAGCCCAGCGCCACCGCGCCGACACCTGCCAGCACGCGGAGCAGCACCTTGCGGGGCTTCTTTTTTCTGGGGCACGGGGGCTGCTGCGGTGCGCTGGAATAGCTGTAGCCGTTATAGCCGCCGTTGTTCCCGCTGCCGCCGCTGAAGCTGCTGGTGTAGCCGTTGGGGTGTCCCTGCTGCGGGTTGGGGCTTGCGCCGTTGCCGGAATAATCGGTGCGGGCGGTGTTGGCGGTGTTCATGCCGCTGGAGCCTACATTAGGGTAGCCGCCCTGTTCAGGCTGGCTGCTCTGGGGCTGTGCGGGCTGACCATCGGATGTATGGTTATAGAGACCGGAGTAATCATATTCATTGCTCATAGGGGTCGTCTCCTTTCGCTTTGTATGCCTACAGTATACCCGCTAATTGTGAAATAGGTTTCGTCAGAGAGTGAAAAAGTATGTGAAAAGCGGTGAAGATCGTGATAAAGAAAAAACTGCCGCCGCCCTGCTGATTTTTTGACAAATCATATCGTTGCAGCGCGGCAAGATATGGTATACTCAAATTACAAACCACACTTAGGGCAATACCGCATAATTCTAATGTGCGCCGAAGAACGGTTATAAATCGTTGGCGCTGACGGCGCAGATCGCCCTGCGCCGCCACTGGGATGATGTGCTGTACTACGACCTGAACACAAATACGATTGGCGGGTAATATATATGCAGATCAAGCAGGAAAAAGGCCACTATACCTTATATAAGGAGAGCGAAGCCATCGGTACGGCTGTGGTGGACGGCGCTGCGATCCTGCGTCTGAGATCGTGCCCGCGTGGCGCGGGCGCGGCTACGGCAGCTATCTGGTAAAGGAGCTGCTGCGGCGCGGCGGCGGGCTGGACCCGAAGCAGGCCACACGCTTCACTGCGCCCCTGCCCAGGGACGAGGCAGGCCGTGCTTTGGCGCGGCGGTTCGACTTTGTGGCGGAGGGCGGGCGGCTGGTGCGCCGCCGTGTGCCGGATCTGTCCGCTGTGGAGCTGTGCCATGAGTTTCTGGAGCTGCATGTGACCCCCGGCGGGCTGTATCTCGATGCGACCTGCGGCAACGGAAACGACACGCTGTTTTTGTGCCGTCTGGCCGGGCAGAACGGCCGTGTGCTGGCCATGGATATCCAGCAAAAGGCGGTGGACCGCACGAACAAGCGCCTGACCGACGCCGGGTATGAGAAAGTGGGGCGCGCGGTGCTCTACGACCATGCGAAGCTGGGGAACTTGTGCAGCCCGGCAAGGTGGATTGCGTGCTGTTCAACTTCGGCTGGCTGCCGGGGGCCGAGCACACCGTACATTCCACGGCGCAGGGCAGTCTTTCCGCCCTGTGTGCCGCGCTGGATGCCCTGCGCCCCGGCGGTGTGCTGGCGGCTGTGCTGTACAGCGGCAAGGTCATAGGCGATGCCGAAAAGCAGGTGGCGCTGGCGTTTTTCCGCAGCCTGCCGCTGACAAAGTACACGGTGCTGGTCTGTGAGTTTGCAAACTGGGCGGACACCGCCCCGCTGCCGTGCTTTGTGATCAAAAAATAAAAGTACCCCGTATCCGTGTGGCCCATGCGGATACGGGGTATTTTTTATGCCTTGACTGCGGGGGCACCGCCGCCCAGCTGTGGGATCGGGCAGTGCAGGATGTACCACGCAAACAGCACCGAGGAGATGCTCCATGTCAGCGGGTAGGCCCAGAACACCACACTGATGGCGCGGATAAAATGCAGTGTGATCGTGATATAGGTGATGCGCAGCGCACACCAGATCATCAGCATGACCATCATCGGCACGACCGGCCGCCCCAGCCCGCGCAGGATGCCTGCGCAGCAGTGGCTGAAGGCCAGCAGGCAGTAGAACAGCGCCGCCGTGTGGGCCTGCTGCACACCGAACGCGATGACATCCGGCTCACGGCTGAACGCGCCGATGAGCCATGGCGACAGCGTGTAGATGCCTACGCCCACGATCTCGGCCATCAGCACCGAGCAGAGCGTGCCGAACTTCATCCCCTTGCGCACACGGTCGGGCTGACCGGCACCGACATTCTGGCTGACGAAGGTTGCCAGCGCCATGGAAAAGCAGGTCACGGGCAGAAAAGCAAAGCCCTCGACCTTGCTGTAGGCACCGCACCCGGCCATGGCCTGCGCACCGAACGAGTTGATGTTGGACTGCACGATGACATTGGCAATCGAGATGACCGAGTTCTGGATGCCGGACGGCAGGCCCTGCACAACGACTGCCTTGAGCGATGGGGCGTCAAATCTGACCTCGTTCCAATGCACGGCCCATTCCTCTTTGCTGCGGGTCAGCTTGGCAAAGGCCAGAATGGCGCTGACCGTCTGGGAGGCAATCGTGGCAAAGGCGGCCGCACCCACGCCCATGCGCAGCCAGCCGACCAAAATCAGGTCGAGAATGACATTGATGATGGACGCGGCAATCAGATACCGCATCGGGCTTTTTGCTGTCGCCGACTGATTGCAGGATGCTTGCACCCACGTTGTACATGACCACGGCGATTGAGCCGAAGAAGTACATCCGGAAGTAGGCGATCGAGTTGGCCAGCACGCTGTCCGGCGTGCCCATCCAGCGCAGGATCTGCGGTGTCAGTATTACGCCCACCACGGTGAGCGCTACACCGGCGGCAATGCCCAGTGCCACTGTGGGTGTGGATGGTGCGGCGCATCCGGTCCCAGTCTTTGGCGCCGAAATACCGCGCCACCACCACGCCGGCGCCCAGCGAGACGCCGTTGACAAAGCCGGTCAGCAAAAAGATCAGGCTGCCGGACGAGCCGACGGCGGCCAAGGCCTCGCCGCCTAGAAAGTTGCCGACGATCAGGGAATCGGCGGCGTTATACAGCTGCTGAAACAGGTTGCTGATAAAAATCGGCAGCGCAAACAGCAGCATACCCTTGGCAACACTGCCCTGTGTCAGGGTTGTTTTTTGTTTTGTTTCCATAGTTTGCTTTCTCTATACCCATATCCTGAGCGGCAGAGTGCGGGCGCATATAGAATGCGCCCCTACGGGTGTGATTCGTAGGGGCGGATTCCATATCCGCCCGCAAAGTGCCGTATGTTTACACCAATACGTCCTTAATCAATAAGCTCAGCCCGCCGGTGGCCGAATGGATAAACTCAACAGCGTCATCACTGCTGCACAGCTCTGCGGGGATCTTGATCTCGATGCCGGACTCGGTCTTGAAGCTGCGGCTCTCCAGCTTTTTGATGCGCGCCGGGGTCACGGTCACGCGGTCGTCCTGCTGCACGCCGGTCTCGGCGAGGGCCTGCTCAAACCGCGGCGCGGCAAGCGGGAAATTCTCCCGGATGCGCTCCCGGACATCCTCGACAGAGATCCGGTTGTCCACGGCCTGATTGCGCACCAGCAGCTCAACGGCGGTCTCGGTGCCGCCGTCAAAGGGCGGTACATCGTCCAGCTCCTCCGGCTCGGGGTAGGCCTCCTTCACGGCGGCCACGGCGGTCTCGCATACGGCCTTGAGCTTGGCTTTCTCCTGCAGGGCTTCGGTGCAGCCAAAAACGCGGGTCGAAAGATAGTAGCCCTTTTTTGTCATCCATCGTGAATTTTTTTCTCAATCAGCCGCACCGTGCCGTTGGCGCGGTCGATGAGGGCCGCCTCGTCCGCCTTGGGGGTGCCGGGCAGCAGGGGTGCGCTGCGGCACCATGCTGCTGAACCGGCCGTTGCCCAGCAGCTCGGTATGGTGGGTGTAGCCGGGGCGGTAGTTCAGCTTCAGCACGCCGTAGAACGGTACGCCGTCGGCGGTGAAATCCACCACGGCCAGATCACCGGCCGGGATGGCCTGATACTGGAGCATCTGCTCAAAAATGACGCCCGCTATGCGGCGGGACAGGTCGATGAAATCCTGATTCTGCGCCATCTCCTGCGCAAAAGCGGAGTCGGGGCAGGAACCGGCAGTTTTTGACCTCATCGCTGGCAAAGGCGCGCTCAAGGGTGGCGGCATAATACTCGTACAGGTCGGCGTCCATGTCCATGGCGCGGTCCGACAGCACCGGCTCCGATGCGCCGGGGTCCAGCAGATGCAGAACGACCTGATTGATCTTGACTTCCATAGAATAATAGCTCCTTAAAAATGGCAATATAAAATACTATACCACGATTTTCCGGGTTTGACCAGCGGCAGCCCCGGGCAAAATAGTGACGAAAGAGGTGATTTGTATGAACAAGGCCGAAAAAGAAACGCTGCTGCGCCGCACCGCACCCAGCCGCCAGAAGCAGGCACAGGAATATCTGCAGGGCCGCAGCCCCGGCACGATGCAGCGCTACGCCCCCGACGCCCACGCCGACCCGGAACAGGGGCTGGGTGGAGGACGAGGGACACCGTGCGCCGCCTTGCAAAATGGCGGGAGGAAGCAATCTACTGACGCGGGGCGGGCGCGGCCTGCCCCCTTACATGCAGCCTGCCGGGGCTTACGCCTCGGCAGTGCGCTTGCTGTTTGCCTTGCGGGTAAAACGCGGTCGTTGTCCACGATATAGCGTTCATGCGTGGCGGAGGCAATCTGGGTCACATCATCATAGACGCGGGCGGTGAACCGCAGGCGGCGGTCCTCCACAGCGGTCAGCTCACAGTCGCACTGTACGATCATTCCGACCGGGGTGGGGGCCGTGTGGGCTACGGTCAGCGCGGTGCCGACCGTGCCCTGATCGAGCTCCAGCTCGGAGGCAACCGACTGCCAGCAGGCTTTTTTCGATCAGAGCCGCCACGGCGGGGGGGCCAGCACAGGCAGCCTCGCCGCTGCCCATGGCGTGTTTTCGGTGGTGACACGCAGCGCTGCGTGCCCCTTGATGCCGGGGGGTGCTATAAGCATTTCTCCTGCTATTTTCAAAATCTTAATATCTTATATATAGTAGCACACTTTCCGACAAAAGATAGTAGGGGCCTATGCCCGGCCCTCAACTTTCCCGCAAACGGTCGTCCGCCTTACACGCGCGGGCCGGGCGTGCCCGGCCACTGCATAGCGACAAAAATTTTCATTTTTTTCGCCAATCTCTTGCACTTTGCGCCGAATTCTGCTATCCTTATATAGATAAGCAAGGAGGCTGTAGTGTTGTGGTAATCACGGCAGTCTCCCTTTTTGCGGCCATTGTTGAGGAGGATATCATTCATGGCAGAAAAAATCGATTACTCGCAGGGCATCTATGATGCCAAGCAGCTCGGCACACCCAAGCTGCTCATTCTGGGTGCGCAGCACATGTTTGCAATGTTCGGCGCAACCGTGCTCGTTCCCCTGCTGACCGGTCTGAGCGTCAGCACCACCCTGCTGTGCGCCGGTCTGGGCACACTGCTGTTCCACTTCCCTGTGCAAGGGCAAGGTTCCGGCGTTCCTTGGCTCCAGCTTTGCCTATCTGGGCGGCTTTGCCATTGTGTCCAACAACGGTGAAAACCCTGAGAACCTGCCCTACGCCTGCGCGGCCGTGGCCCTGTCCGGCCTTGGCCTATGTGCTGTTCAGCGCGCTGATCTCCGCGTTCGGCATCCGCAAGATGATGAAGTTCTTCCCCCCGGTCGTCACCGGCCCCATCATCATTGCCATCGGCCTGATTCTGGCCCCCAGCGCCATCAACAACTGCCAGAGCAACTGGCTGCTGGCTATTGTGGCACTGGCTACCGTTGTTATCTGCAACATCTGGGGCAAGGGCATGGTCAAAATCCTGCCCATTTTGATCGGCGTTCTGGTTTCCTACGCCGTGGCGCTGGTCACCGGCGCAGTTGACTTCCAGGCCATCGGTGCTGCCGCCTGGTTCGGCATTCCCCGCATAAGGATTCCATGGGTCTGTTCGCCATTGACGGCAGCGAGACCTTCATCAGCGCCGTGTTCACCATCGTGCCCATCGCACTGGCGACCATGATGGAGCATATCGGCGACATCGCCGCTCTCTCCGCCACCACCGGCAAGAACTACATCCGTGACCCGGGCCTGAACAAGACCCTGCTGGGCGACGGTCTTGCCACCGCCATGGCCGGCCTGCTGGGCGGCCCCGCCAACACCACCTACGGCGAGAACACCGGCGTTCTGGCCCTGACGAAGATCTACGATCCCCTCGTCATCCGCATTGCCGCTGTGTTTGCGATGATCCTGAGCTTCTGCCCGAAGTTTGAGGCCGTCATCAACACGATCCCCATCCGGCATCGTCGGCGGCATCAGCTTTGTGCTGTACGGTATGATCTCCGCCATTGGCGTGCGCAATGTTGTTGAGAACAAGGTCGATTTCACCAACTCTCCCGTAACCTGATCATGGCCGCCGTCATTCTGGTCTGCGCACTGGGCTTCAACTCGGTGGGCGGCATCAGCTTCGCTCTGGGCAATGTCACCATCAACCTGTCCGGTCTGGCTATCGCGGCCATCGCCGGTATCCTGCTGAACGCTATCTTGCCCGGCAACGACTATGAGTTCGACGAGGGCAGCAACGAGCCTGAAAGCGCCAGCCTTCGAGTGTAAACACATGAAGACAGATAAAAGATAATAGATAAAAGATAAGAAATATAGTGCGCGCTTCGCGCGATTTTAAGCAGCGCAAAGCGCATGCGTTCCACCATTTTTGCCGCTATTAGGCATCACTTATCTATTTAAAAGGAGCTTTTATGACTGCTTCCGACTTCACCAACCTGCATCTGCAATACAAATCCGCTCAGGCTGACGGCGAGGTTCCTGCGGTCATCGAGCATGACTTCCCGGGCGGGCGGATGGTTGACCACTACTTTGTCACCCCTCTCCCCTGCTTTCTGGGCCGATGAGGGCGTGAAAAGTCTGGACAGCGTTTCCGGCATCCTGTTTTTTGCAGCAGCCCGATGGTGCGCCGTGGAGGATACTCGTCCACGAACAGAGCATGATCAAAGAGGTTGTCTTTGACTTCCCCGAGGAGGAGTTCCGCAAAATGCTGGCCGACAGCAGTGTCATCCTGCCCGGTGAGCCGGGCTTTGCCCCCATTACGGACTAATTACACCGCACACCCCCGCCTGACGGCAAAGCGGCTCCGGCGGCCCGGATGCGTTGCCAAAATGCTCGATAAGACATCCAGTATTATCTGCGCTTTTGGCTTAGCATCTGCCGCATCGGCACTTAGAATTATGGGATTTCCCCGGATGTGAGAATTTTCACATCCGGGGGATTTTTGTGTTTTGCTATTGACAAAAAGCTCCTGGCAGGCTGTATCATATGAACAAACGAACATATGAGAGGGTGATGACAGTGCCCGAGAACGAAAAAAACAGGCGAAAAGCTGCCTGAAACCGCCCAGCTGGGTGAGGCCGACATCCGCCGCCTGCAGGATGACCTGCCCAATGATGAAGTGCTGTACGATCTGTCCGAGCTGTTTCGCGTCTTTGGCGATTCGACGCGCATCAAAATTTTGTATGCACTGTTTGAAAGCGAGCTTTGCGTCAACGATATTGCCCAGGTCGTGGGCATCTCCCAGAGTGCCGTCAGCCACCAGCTGCGGGTGCTGAAAACCAGCAAGCTCGTCAAGTTCCGCCGCGAGGGCAAGGCGATGTACTATTCCCTCGATGATGACCATGTTCGCAGCATGATCGCGCTGGGCATGGAGCATACGGAGGAGTAAAAAAGCCTTCCCCTGGGGGAGGTGGCCGAGGGCCGGATGAGGGGCGGCGTTTCGGCAGTAACCCGCCAACGGGCAATAACGGCAAGTTTGCCCCTCATCAGTCCGCTTCGCGGACAGCTTCCCCAGGGGAAGCCTTTAATCCAGTTACCCATATTAAAAAACACTTATTTATACAAAGGAGACCACCACCATGCAGAAGAAATTCAAGATCGAAGTCGATTGCGCCAACTGCGCTGCCAAGATCGAGACCGCCGTCAAGGCACTGCCCGGCGTCAAGAACGCAAGCGTCAGCTTTATGGCCCAGAAAATGCTGCTGGAGGCTGACGATGACAAGTTTGATGCCGTCCTGAAGGACGCCGTCAAGGCGGCGAAGAAGGTCGAGCCTGATTTCGAGATCGAGCTGTAAGTTCTGCCATAAAGCAGCCCATCCTGCCGATGGGCGCTTTTTATACCCCAAACGGAGGCTACCCTCATGACAAAGAAACAGAAAAAGACGCTGAATCGCATTATCGCTGCGGCGGTGCTGACGGTGCTGCTGGCGGTGGTGTTCCATTTTACCGCACTGCCGTGGTTTGTGCAGCTGGCGCTGTGGCTGGTGCCCTATTTCATCATCGGCCATGATGTGCTGCGCAAGGCCTTCATGGGCATTAAGAGCGGCGAGGTCTTTGACGAGAATTTCCTGATGGCGGTCGCTACGGTGGGTGCCATGGGCTGCGGTGAATACGCCGAGGGCGTGGCCGTTATGCTGTTCTACCAGATCGGGGAGCTGTTCCAGTCCTATGCCGTCGGCAAGAGCCGGTCGAGCATCTCGGCACTGATGGACATCCGGCCCGACAGCGCGAATCTCGAGGCTGCGGACGGCGGCGTCTCGGTCGTTGACCCGGACGATGTGGCCATCGGCTCTACGATCGTTGTAAAGCCCGGCGAGAAGATCCCGCTGGACGGCGTGGTACTGACCGGTGAGTCTACGCTGAACACCGCCGCCCTGACCGGCGAAAGCCGCCCGCGCACCGTGCGCCCCGGCGATGAGGTCATCAGCGGCTGCGTCAACGCCGATGCCGCTGCGCATCCGCACAACAAAGCTCTACGGTGAGTCCACGGTGGCAAAAATTCTGGACCTTGTGGAAAACTCCAGCCTGAAAAAGGCCCCTGTCGAAAATTTCATCACGAAATTTGCCCGCTACTACACCCCTGCTGTCTGCATTGCCGCGCTGGTGCTGGCCGTTGTGCCGCCGCTGTTCCTTGGCGGCTGGCTCGACTGGATCATGCGCGCACTGACCTTCTTGGTCATCAGCTGCCCCCTGCGCGCTGGTCATCTCGATCCCGCTGACCTTCTTCGGCGGTATCGGCGGCGCGTCCAAGTGCGGTATTCTGGTCAAGGGCGGCAACTATCTGGAGGCACTATCCAAGACCGGCATTGCCGTGTTTGACAAGACCGGCACCCTGACGAAGGGCGTTTTCAAGGTCACCCGCACCACCCCGGCCGAGGGTGTGACCGAGGCGGAGCTGCTGGAGAGCGCCGCTCTGGCGGAAAGCTTCTCAAGCCATCCCATCAGCCAAGAGCCTGCGCGAGGCCTGCCCGGACGCCCAAGCCGCGCCTCTGATGCGCAGGAGATTGCAGGCCACGGCGTGAAAACGCTGGTGGACGGTCATACCGTGCTGGCCGGCAATGCCCGCTTGATGGAAAGCGAAAAAATCCCTTACACCGCCGCCGAGGGCGCGGGCACGGTCGTTTATGTGGCGCGTGACGGCAGCTTTTTGGGCTCGGTCCTGATCTCTGACGAGGAGAAGCCCACTGCCAAAGCCGCCATGCAGGGCCTTCAGGCGCAGGGCGTGCGCACCGTCATGCTGACCGGTGACGCCCCCGCGCTGTGGCCGAGCTGGTGGCCAAGGTTCTGGGCATTGACGATCCACGCGGGTCTGCTGCCCGCCGATAAGGTCGAGTGGGTCGAGAAGCTGCTGAGCCAGAAGCCTGAGAAAAAAGAGCTGGCCTTTGTGGGTGACGGCATCAACGATGCACCGGTGCTGATGCGCGCTGACATCGGCATTGCGATGGGCGCGCTGGGCAGCGATGCCGCCATCGAGGCCGCCGACATTGTGCTGATGGACGATGATCCGGCAAAGATCAGCCTTGCAATGCGCATCTCCCGCAAGTGCATGAGCATTGCCTATCAGAACATTGTCTTTGCGCTGGCGGGCAAGGCGCTGTGCCTGATCCTGACGGCGCTGGGCATTACCAATATGTGGTGGGGCGTTTTTGCCGACGTCGGCGTCATGGTGCTGGCCGTGCTGAACGCGACGAGAATGCTGAATGTGAAGCAGTACCAGTAAAATTTGAAGAACAGGCGTGTGCCCGGTGTGGGTACACGCCTTTTTGAAATGGCTTCCCCCGCGGGGGAAGCTGTCAGTGGCCCAGACCACTGACTGATGAGGGCAGAGTTTACCATCACGACCCGTGCATGGGCCGCAACCGGAAGGCCACCCCTCATCCGCCCTCGGGCGGGGCCTCGGGCACCTTCCCCCCACGGGGGAAGGCACTTTACATCAGCCTCCGGGTCGAGGTACGCGCCGTCCTTGATGCACTCAAGGTGCAGGTGGTTCTCGCCGCTCGTCTCGGCGGGGATGGCACCCGCCTTGCCCAGTGTGGCGGTGGTTGTCACGCTGTCCCCTGCCTTGACGGCGGGGGCAGTCAGGCCGCAATAGCGCCATGTGATGCCGTTGGCGTCCTCGACCTCCACCACATTCCCCCACAGCGCATCCTCGGTCACGGATGTGACCTTGCCGGCCTTGGCGGGGCATACGCTCTGGTCGGCGGGGGCGGCGTAATCTGCGCCGTTGTGGGTGCGCCAGTCACCCAGCGTCGCACTGTAGACCAGTTCATTGCCGCTGAACGCCGCCTGCGGCTTCGCGTCCCAGATCCCCGGTCTGGCGGCGGGCGGTGCATCGGCTGCCGGGGCCTGTGCGGCCTCGGGCGCGGCGGTGGCTGCGGGCTTTTCGGCTGCGGCCGGCGTCTGGGTAGGCTTTGGTACATCCTCGGCAGGCTTGTCGATGGCCGCCTCCGGCTGTGTCCAGACGGAATCGTCCTGCAGGGCCTCTTTACGGATACGCGTCAGGTCGGCAACATTGCCCACAATGCTGCGCAGTGCCAGAATCCCCGCCGCTGTGGCCGCAAATACCATGGCCAGACAGAACAGATACAGCCCCTTTCTTTGAAAAACTGTTTGATATGGTTCATGCTCCCCGTCCCTTTCGGTTGAAATGTGTATGCCGTTAGTTTGGACGGGGGGCGCTTATTTATTCACCGTCAGCGGTATTTTTGGCGCAGCAGCTCCAGCAGCTCCATCACATGCATCGTGCGCAGACGGGCAGCTGTCTCGGCGGCAGTGTCGTGTGCAGCAATGATGCGGGCAAACTCGGCGAACTCATAGGCCATGCGGTGGCGCGGCGCGGCGGGGCCGTCCGTGCGCACGCAGTCATCCCGCTGAGCGCCCAGCAGGCTGTAAACGGCGGGCAGAGAGTTGGGGTTGCCGTCCACCACAAGGTACCCGCCGGAACCCTGCAGCACCATGCCGTTCCGGCTGTTGGAATCCTTGGCGGCCAGCGCGGTGGCGGTAAAGCGGCCGTAATCAAGCAGCGCCAGCCCGGCAACATCAATGCCGTTCTCCCCGCGCACAGGGCGATACTCTGCGGCCTTGGGCATACCCAGCAGCCCGACAAGCAGATGCAGACAATAGACGTTCATATCACCCAACGCACCGCCCTGACAGGCCGGGTCGAACACAGGATGGACAATGCCATGGCAGTAATCATCGTACAGACGGCTGTGGGAGCAGAACACCGCCGAGGCCGCGCTGATCGGCCCGAGCTTTGCCGTCTGCTGCTGCAGGAAGGCAAACTGCGGCATATAAGGGATCGTGATGGCCTCGAACAGCACAAGGCCCTTTGGCATCGGCGAGGGCAAACAGCTCCCGCGCCTCGGCCGCGGTGGAGACAAAGGGCTTTTCAAGGATGACATGGTATCCGGCGTTCAGCGCCCGCTTGGCGGCGGCATAGTGCAGGTGGTTGGCCGTGCCGATGTAAACGGCATCGAAGCCGCCGGCGGCGTAGCAGGCGTCCTCATCGGTGTAGACGGCCGGGATGCCGTACTGCGCGGCCCATGCCTCGGCCTTGGGGGCGGCTTTGGGGACGGCAGCAGAGGGCCTGCACCGAGATCTCCGGCATGGCGGCGGCATTGGCAAGGAACTCGTCAACAATGCGGCTGGTGGAAATGACAGCGAGGGTGAGAGGCATAGTGGGACACTCCTATCTTATTATAATTGCAATAAGGATAACATTCCGCGGCGGCTTTGTAGGGCGGGCAGTCCCCCTGCCCGCCGCACCTACCCCCATTAAACCCCACACTTTTCTCTCTGTCAAGCAAATTTTTCATTGCATTTGGCGGGCAAACCGTGTATGATATAATATTGGATTATTATAGAGGAGTGTGCCCCCCATGTAAAGAATCGGGACGAAATTCCGTACACACACAAATATAAGGAGTCATCATTGGCATCCTTGCGCGAAGAAATGAATCCCGGCGCACATTTGCGATCATCTCGCACCCCGACGCCGGCAAAACCACACTGACCGAAAAGCTCCTGCTCTACGGTGGGGCCATCCAGACGGCCGGCTCCGTCAAGGGCAAGCAGAGCGCCAAACACGCTGTCTCGGACTGGATGGACATTGAGAAGCAGCGCGGTATCTCGGTCACCTCCTCTGTCCTGCAGTTCAACTATCAGGGCAAGTGCATCAACATTCTGGACACCCCGGGCCACCAGGACTTCAGTGAGGATACCTACCGTACCCTGATGGCGGCGGACTGCGCCGTCATGGTCATCGACGCCGCCAAGGGTGTTGAGGCCCAGACCATCAAGCTGTTCAAGGTTTGCACACTGCGCCACATTCCCATCTTCACCTTCGTCAACAAGATGGACCGCGAGGCCCGCGACCCGTTTGAGCTGATGGAAAACATCGAGGAAATTTTGGGCATCAAGACCTACCCGATGAACTGGCCCATCAGCTGCGGCAAGGATTTTAAGGGCGTGTACGACCGCAGCGCCAAGCGCGTGCTGGCGTTCTCGAGCGATGGGCGCGCCAACGGCGTCAAGATGGTCGATGAGGTCGAGGCCGAGCTGGGTGATGCCGCGCTGGACGAGCTGATCGGCACGGTCAACCATGAAAAGCTGGCAGAGGACATTGAGCTGCTCGATGGCGCTGCCGAGGAATTTGACCTCGAGGCCGTACAGCACGGCGAATTAAGCCCCGTGTTCTTCGGCTCCGCCCTCCGACCAATTTCGGCGTTGAGCCGTTCCTGAAGGAATTTCTGCGGCTGACCCCCGCCCCACTGCCCCGCAAGGATGCTGCCAGCGGCGAGCTGGTGGACCCTTGCAGCGAGCAGTTCAGCGGGTTTGTGTTCAAGATCCAGGCCAACATGAACAAGAACCACCGCGACCGCATTGCGTTTTTGCGCATCTGCTCCGGCAAGTTTGAACGCGGTATGGAGGCCTTCCATGTGCAGGAGGGCAAGAACATCAAGCTTGCCACCGGCACCAGCCTGATGGCTGATGACCGCGCCATCGTCAGCGAGGCCTATGCGGGCGATATTATCGGTCTGTTCGACCCGGGCATCTTCTCGATCGGCGACACGCTCTGCACCGGCAAAAAGCATGTTCAGTTTGCCGGCATCCCGACCTTTGCACCCGAGCATTTTGCCCGTGTGACGCAGGTGGACACGATGAAGCGCAAGCAGTTCGTCAAGGGCATGGAGCAGATCGCGCAGGAAGGCGCGATCCAGATCTTCCGCGACCTCGGCGCTGGCATGGAGGAAGTCATTGTCGGCGTGGTCGGTGTGCTGCAGCTGGAGGTTCTGGAGTACCGTTTGAAAAACGAGTACAACGTCGATATCCGTATGCAGTCCCTGCCGTATGAGCATCTGCGCTGGATCTTGAACGATCCCGATGAGCTGGACATCAAGCATCTGGACCTGACCAGCGATACCCGCGCCATCGAGGATATGAAGGGCAACCCGCTGCTCCTCTTCGGCAGCCCGTGGAGCATCAACTGGGCCGAGCAGCACAATGAGACCCTCAAGCTCTCCGAGTTCGGCAACCTGACATTCTAAGGGAGGGCGTCTGACTTGTTAGCGCAGCTGAAAAAGCACCTGACCCCGCGGGAGCTGTGGTCCGATGTCAAATTTTTTCTTCCTGCTGAATCTCGGCCTTGTCGCCACGGCCGTGGGCATTGCCGTTTTAAAACGCCCAACCACTTTGCGTTCGGCGGCACGTCCGGTCTGTCGATCGTGCTGGCAACGCTGTTCCCGCGGTGGAATGTGGGCGCGTTCATGTGGTTCATCAACGCGGCGCTGGTCGCACTGGGCTTTGTCTTTCTGGGTGTGCGGTCGATGGGGTGGACGATCTACTCCTCCTTTGCGCTGTCGTTCTATGTCAGCCTGTGTGAGCGTGTCTATCCGCTGACCCGCCCGCTGACCGATGATGTCTTTCTGGAGCTTTGCTTTGCGGTTATTTTGTCGGCTGTGGGTGCGGCCATCGTCTTTAACATCGGTGCGTCCACCGGCGGCACCGACATTGTGGCGATGATTTTGAACAAGTACACCAGTATGCCAGTCGGCCGCGCGCTGATGGTCAGCGATCTCGGCATTGTGCTGGCAGGTGCTTATCTCTACGGCCCCGCCACCGGCCTGTACTGCATTTTGGGCATGATCCTGAAAAGCACTGTTGCAGACAGCGCAATCGAGAGCATCAACATGCGCAAGGTCTGCACGGTTGTGACCTCCAACCCTGAACCCGTGCGGGACTTCATTGTCAATGACCTGCACCGCTCCGCCACGATGGAGCATGCCGAGGGCGCGTACACTCACGATGAAAAATGGGTGCTGACCACCGTGCTGACCCGCGGGCAGGCCCAGAAGCTGCGCCTGCATGTCCACGGGCTGGATGACCACGCCTTTATCACGATCGTCAACAGCAGTGAGATCGTCGGGCAAGGGCTTCCGGTCAATCCGACAAAAAGGGCCGCTCCGGTTCCGTATACCCTGCACCCGCCTGTGCGGCGGGTGCTTTTTCTGTTGTTACAGAGTTGTAATTCTTTTCAAAATATGGTATACTTTCCTATAAGTATCGCAAGGATACCGCTATGGCAATACCGCATAATCCTAAGTGCCGATACGGCGAGCGAGGTGCGGCAGCTGCTAAGCCAAAAGCGCAGCTAATACTGGATGTCTTATCGAGCATTTTTGGCAACGCAGATGCCGTGCCGCACACCGAGCCGCAGCGAGGCGCTTCGGAGCGCAACCGCCGCTTGCGGCGGCTCTTGCGCGGAGATCCGCCGGAGCGGTGCTTAAGCCGTTAGGCGGGAATTGTGCGGTGTTGCCTTATATTACGATTGACGAGGGAACCTCTTTTTTATGAGAAATACAAAACATCTGACCTACCGGGGAGTACCGATTCCTGCATGGTCATCTGAACCGGGTGCGGCATATCACGCTTGCCCCGGACGGCCACGGCGTTGTGCGCATCCATCTTGTGCCCTGCCATAAGCCGGACCGCGAGACGCCGTTCACGGCCATTCTGAACGGGCAGGACATCCTGCCGCTGAACGTCAGCTGGGCGATCCTGCTGACCAACCTGATCGAAGCGCTGAATCCCTACACCGGCAAGGAGATACGCCCGCAGGACTGGGAGGTCATTCAGGCGCAGGCGGTGTCTGCCACCCGCAAAATTTACCGCAAGACCGAGTATGCGCAGATCGAGGGCGACCTGCAGGCGATGCTGGACTGCCTGTGCACCGTTGCACGAGGCGGTACGCCGACGCTGACGATCCAGCCCATGCAGCTGGCGGCGTATGCGTCCCGCATGGTCGGGCCCCACCGCATGGATCTGATGGTCAGCTCAATGGTCAAAGACGGCGCATGGCACTGCAACCAGAAATGCCTGCACTGCTATGCGGCCAACCAGCCGCTTTCCGCCGTGCCGGAGCTGGACACCGACCAGTGGCTGGCGGTCATTGAAAAAATGCCGCAGCGCGGGTGTCACCAGTTGACCTTTACCGGCGGCGAGCCTACGCTGCGCCATGATCTGGTCAAGCTGGTGCAGGCGGCCCAGTGGTTTGTGACCCGGCTGAACACCAACGGCCGGATGCTGACCAGCATGATGTGCAGGATCTGCGCGCCGCCAGCCTTGATGCGGTGCAGATCACCTTTTATTCCGCCGAGGCAGAGATCCATAACCAGCTGGTCGGCGTGGACGGCTACAATGATACCCTCAACGGCATCCACAACGCGCTGGCCGCAGACCTGAATGTCAGCCTGAACACGCCGCTCTGCAGCCTGAACCGCGACTATCTGTCGGTCGTGAAGCTGGCCCACACGCTGGGCATACGGTATCTGACCTGCAGCGGGCTTATCCCGGCCGGCAATGCCGATACCGCCGCCAGCCGCGCTGTGCGGCTGACCCCCGCCGAGCTGGAGGAAACGCTGCGCCCCGCGATGGAGTATGCCGCCGCCAACGGCATCGAGATCAGTTTTACAAGCCCCGGCTGGCTGCCCGAGGAAACGCTGCGGGCGCTCGGCTTTACCCAGATCCCCAGCTGCGGTGCCTGCCTGTCCAATATGGCGATCGCCCCGGACGGCACGGTCCTGCCCTGCCAGAGCTGGCTGACCGGCAAGGGGCTGGGCAACCTGCTGCGCACGCCGTGGCCGCGCATCTGGCACAGTCATGAGTGCCGCGCCATCCGGGAAGAGAGCGCGAAGATGGCACAGCGCTGCCAGCTGGGCGATACCCCGATGCAGGAGGGCTGCCGATGAAGATGCAATTTATGCGCCGTCTGGCGCTTTTATGTGCCGTGCTGGCCTGCGGCGCGCTGCTGGCCCTGCCCGCTGCGGCGGCCCAGACCGAGGCCCCCTACGCCGAGGACGGCGACATGGATTATATCCGCAGCTATGTCGTGACGGTCGATCCGCGTGAGGACGGCTCCGCCGACATCACCTACGACATCGACTGGCAGGTCATTGACGGCGATAAGACCGACTATCTGAGCTGGGTCAAGATCGGGCTGGCCAATTCCAGCGTGAACGAGATGACCCCGCTGACTGATACGATCTACGATCTGCAGTATTCCGATGACGGCGGCAGCTATGCCAAGGTCGTGTTCACCCAGCGCTACTACTCCCCCGCTGTAGCGGCACAGAACGGCGGCGAGAGCAGCGTCCGTTTTGCGTTCCGCGTACACCAGAGCCATCTGTTTACAAAAAATGATGACGGCACGGCAACCTTCAACTTCACGCCCGGCTGGTTCGATGATCTGAGCGTTGAGAATATGCAGGTGCGCTGGCGCAATTACGATGGCTTTGTGGCCGATAACACCGGCATTGACGGCGAGTACCTGACCTGGGATTTCGGCGCGCTGAAGCATGGCCAGGCCGCCAATGTGCATGTGACGGTCCCTGTGACGAACGCCGCAGCCTTTGCCCCCGATGCCGCCATGACCACCGATGACTACGACAGCGGCATGACCACGGATGAGATCATCGGGGGGTGCTGGCAACAGTAATTATCATTCTGCTGGCGGTGGCCATTATCATCATTGCGGTGGCGGCCCAGTCCCCCGACTGGGGCGGCGGCTTCGGCAGTGACATCGACCCCGATGACTGGTTCTGGTACACCAACGGGGTACACACGATCCGCCGGCCCTGTGCGGCACCCCGCCCAGCGGCTACCACCGCACCGACCCGCCGGCAAAATACCACTCCGGCGGCGGCAGGACGCGCGGCGGCGGCACGGGGCGCAGCCACTCAACCATGCAAGCTGCGCAAAGCAGCTGCGCCTGCGCGTGTGCTTCGAGCTGCGCGTGTGCCTGCGCCTGTGCAGGCGGCGGCCGTGCGGGCTGCAGCGTCAAGGACTTTTACACCGTTAAACTCCCCCGCGATTCTGCAGGGGCTGATGCGGGCATCGGCCCGGAAAAAGAGGACGAATCATGAGTCTGGAAGACAGTTACGATGCCTGGGTCCGCGGCCTGATGGGCGGCGGCAAATACGCCGCCACTCCCCGCCAGACCGCCGAGGCCAGTGAGGCCGTGCAGCAGATGCAGGCCCAGTTGGATGCCCTGACCGCCGCCCAAAAGCGGCAGAATGCCGCAGAGAGCGTGCTGGCCGGTGTGCAGAAGGCGGGTGCCGCCACGGCCGAGAGCGTGCGCAAAATGAGCAGCGACCTGACAAAATCGCTCAAGCAGGACGGACTGCTCGGCGGCACGGTGGCGGCACCCGCCTCGGCCCCGGCAGCCCCCGCCAAGGCGGATTTTTCCGGCGTGACCGATACGATCAGGGCGCAGGTGCTGGGGCAGGATGCCTTTGTGTCGGCGCTGGTCAAGGCGTTCCGCCGCCCCTTTGTGCTGGGGACCGCGCAGGAGGCCGACCGCGCGCGCAGCGTGATGCTGCTCTGCGGCCCCAACGGCACCGGCCGCCATTATGCGCTGGGCTGTGTGGTCGAAGGAGCTGGCCGCCCGGGGCATTTTGCGCAGTGCGCGCATTGAAACGCTCGATCTGGCTCTCTACCCCGGCCCCGCGCAGGAAAAGCTGTTTCTGCAGGATCTGTACGCGGCGCTGCAGTCGGACGCCGAGGTGCTGGCCTTTGAGCATTATGAGAGCTGCGCCGCCAACTATCTGAATATGCTGTCCACCCTTGCGATGGACGGCACGCTGGCGCTGTCCAGCCGGTATGTGCTGCAGCGCGGCATTCTGGTAGATGTGGGCACGGCGTTGGCCCCCGGCGCCATCGGGGAGGCTGCAGGCAGGTGGCAAGTATTTTGTTTTCTACTCCAACAAGGGTGAGGCCGCGCTGGCCGACAGCTTCGGCGCGAAGTTTGTGGACGCCGTGGCGGGCGACATCTGCCGCACGGAGGTGTTCACCCCCGACGCACTGGCCGCCGTGGCTGCCCGGGAGCTGAATTATCTGGCGCAGCGCACCCGCCGGCAGTGCGGGCTGGCGCTCTCAATGGGGGCGGATGTGCGCGACCTGCTGGCCGCCCAGTACGGCAAGACCAGCGGCATGCAGGCGATGCGCGACTACTGCGAGACCGTCTACCGCGCGATTGCCGAGTATGTGCTGGACGCCGACACGCCGCCTGCGGACGGCACCCCTGCCCTGCTGAGCGCCGAGAACGGCCGCCTGTGCATGGCGGTGGACGGCGGTGCGCCCATCGACCTGCTGGCGCTGCTGCCCCGACAGTACCGCGGCGATGTGGACGCGGTCGAGGCGGAGCTGGATGCCATCATCGGTCTGGACGAGATCAAGAGCTATGTGCGCGACATTGCCAAAAATGTGCAGGCGCAGCAGCGCCGCAAGGCACAGGGCCTCAAGGTGGCCGAGGTCAACATGCACATGATCTTTACCGGCAACCCCGGCACCGGCAAGACCACGATCGCCCGTATTCTGGCAAAATACCTCAAGGCCATCGGCGCGCTGCGCGGCGGCCAGTTGGTCGAGGTCACCCGTGCCGACCTTGTGGGCCGCTATGTGGGCCACACGGCACCGCTGACGAATTCGGTCATACAGAGTGCGCTGGGCGGTGTGCTGTTCATCGACGAGGCCTACTCCCTCTACCGGGGCGAGGAGGACAGCTTCGGCCTGGAGGCCATCGACACGCTGGTCAAGGGCATCGAGGACCACCGCGATGATCTGGTCGTGATTTTGGCGGGCTATACGAAGGAGATGCAGCTCTTCCTGAGCGCCAACTCCGGTCTGGCCAGCCGCTTCCCCAACCAGATCGAGTTCCCTCGACTATACCGGCGAGGAGCTGTATAAGATCATGCTCTCCATCGCCAAGGGCAAGGGCTAAGGGCACGCTGGACGAGGGCTGTAGGCTGCCGCTGGTCACCTATTTTGACCGCAAGCAGGCCGAGGACGCCGCCACGAACGGCAACGGCCGTATGGCCCGCAATACGCTGGAAAAGGCCATCCTCAACCAGTCCAAGCGTCTGGTGGCAGACCCGGATGCAAGTCTGGAGCTGCTGCTGCCCGGGGATTTTGAGTTGGAATAAAGCAGGTGCTGTAGGGGCCGGGCATGCCCGGCCCGGCTTTGCTGCCGATGCCCATTCAGCGGTTCATCGGCAGGGAAAAATCTTGACACCTTCGCGGGGCGTTGAGGACGCCGTCCCCTACGGTGGCAACCCGTGGACTTTCCCGTTGCCGCAAGCGCTCACGGCGGCGGCCAGAGGGCTGGCCGCCCTACGTCCTGCCCGCAAACAACTGGATAAACCAAAAAAGAGACCGCCTGTTTCAGGCGGTCTCTTTACTTTTTAAAACCTGTTTATCGTGCCGTATAATCCGAATCCAGCTCGCTCAAAATGCGGTCGCTGGTCTCGCGGGTGTCGGTCATGCGGACGGCGTTGCGCAGCGGCAGCACCGAGCGCGGAGTGACGGAAAGCTCGTCCACACCGATGGCAAGGAAGGTCTCGGTCAGGGGCGAGGTCAGCGCCCAACTCGCCGCAGATGCCGGACCAAGATGCCGTTCTTGTGTGCGTTCTCGGTCACAAGGCGGATCAGGCGCAGCACGGCCGGATGATGCGGGTCGTAGAAGCGGCCCAGGTCATTGTTCTGGCGGTCGCAGGCCAGCGTGTACTGGGTCAGATCGTTGGTGCCGATGCTGAAGAAATCGACCTCCTTCGCCAGACGGTCGCTGTTGATGGCGGCGGCGGGCGTCTCGATCATAATGCCGATCTGGACCTCCTCGCTGTAGGGGATGCCCTCCTGCTTCAGCTCCCGCTTGACCTCCTCGCAGAGCTTCTTGGCTTCGCGGACCTCCCAGACGGAGGTGACCATCGGGAACATAATGCCCAGCTTGCCGAATGCGGACGCGCGGAAGAGGGCGCGCAGCTGGGTCTTGAAGATCTCGGGCCGGGTCAGGCAGATGCGCAGTGCGCGCATGCCCATGGCGGGGTTATCCTCCTTCGGCAGATCAAAGTAGCCGATCTGCTTGTCAGCGCCGATGTCCAGCGTGCGGATGATGACCTCCTTGCCGTCCATGTCGGACAGGACCTGCTTGTAGGCCTCAAACTGCTGATCCTCGGTCGGATAATCGCTGGTGTTCAGATAGAGGAACTCGGAGCGGAACAGACCGATGCCGCCGCCGTCATTGACCTGTACGGCGTGGACATCCTCGGGCGAGCCGATGTTGCAGTAGATGCGGATGGTCTTGCCGTCCTTCGTCACATTGGCCTGACCTTTCAGCGTTTCCAGCAGACGCTGGAGGCGCAACTGCTCATCGCGCTTTTTCATCAGGCGGTCGCGGGTGTCGTCATCGGGGTCGATGACGAGCGCGCCGGTGCTGCCGTCCGCAATGGCGGCGCGGCCTCATACTCGGGCTTGAGCGCATCGCCCATGCCGACGATGGCGGGGGATACCCATTGTGCGGGCCAGAATGGCGGTGTGGCTGGAGCCCGAGCCGCCCGCCGCGATGAAGCCCAGAATCTTCGACTTATCCAGCTGGATCGTCTCGGAGGGGGCCAGGTCGTCGGCGCAGAGCAGCACCGGCACATCGGACGCAATACCGCCCTGCACGATGCCGCAGAGGATGCTCAGGATGCGCTGGCTGACATCCTTGACATCAGCGGCGCGGGCCTGCATGTAGGCATCGTCCATCGAGGCGAACATCTCGGCAAACTGGTCGGCCGTGTCGGAAACGGCGGCCTCGGCGTTCATCTTCTGGTTGAGAATGCGGTCCTCGATGGCCTCCTCATAGTCGAGGTCCTCAGCCATCATCTGGTGCGTTTCAAACAGCATGGCGGCCTCGTCACCGGCATCCCTGCGGGCCTGCTCGGCCAGATCGCCCAGCTGCTCAACGGCGCCGGTCTGGGCGCCTTTAAAAGCGATGCCACTCGGCATCGGTATCCTCTACGGTATAGCGCTTGATCTCTGCTGTGGCGCGGCGGTAAAAATAGAGCGGGCCAACGCCGACACCGGCAGAAACGCCCTTGCCTTGAATCGTGATCATTGGGGGAGCCTCCCTTTTCATCAAATAAAAGGCCGCGGCCGCCGTATTGCTGATGGCGGCCGCGGCCGTAAAATCGGAATTACAGATGCTCGTTGAAGAACTTCTCCAGAGCGGGGCAGCGGTGTCCTCGTCGGCACCCTCGATCTTGACGGTGACGGTGTCGCCGCACTTGATGCCCATGCCCATCAGGGCCATGAGACGGGTGGCGTCAACGGACTTGCCGTTCTTGTCAACGATGGTGACGGTGCTCTGGCAGGTCTTGGCCTCTTTTGCAAGCATACCGGCGGGACGTGCATGGATGCCGACCGGCTCTTTGATGGTATACGTGAATTCTTTCATAGCTTTTTTCCTCCCATAAATGCACGGCAGATAGAGTGCGGTGCAATTCAATAAGCTGTTATTATAATAACATACTAATCCGTCTGCGTCAACGGAAAAAAAAGGGCCGAAAACGCGCTGAAATTTTGGTCAAATCGTCAAGCATTTTTGTGCGGCGGTGTGCGTTTCGTCCATGCGGCGGCATATATGCCCTCATTTCTGCAGAAATTCGCGCAGCACATCCTCCGGCCGGGGGGGTGTGCAGGGGGTGCGCGCACGCAGGGGCGCGGCGGCGCTGTCCATAATGTAGGGGGGTGCCGACAAGGTCCAGCATGGCTACATCGTTGTAATTGTCGCCGAACGCCATCACCTCATCGTGGGCAAAGCCCAGCACACTGCAGAGCGATTCTACACCGACACCCTTGTTTGCGGTCGTGGTGTCGATCCAGTAAGGGGCCGGCCACCGCGCAGTTGGCCTGCTGCCAGCGCGGCACAAAGCGGTCAACATAGGGCGCGCCCCCCTCATGCAGGTAGACCGACACCTTGACGATCTCCTCGGGGATCTCGGACGGGTCGGAGATGACCTTGTAACGGTTGCCGATGAACCGGATGCGGTCGAGCATGCCGAGGCCCCGCTCCATCAGGTAGGCACAGTTCTGACCGGAAAGCATGACCTCTCCCTGACCGTCGCTGCGCTCCCACAGGTCGTGGGCGATTTCCTCAGCCAGAGCGCGGGGCGTCGGATTTTCCGCAATGCACTGCTCGTCCTTGAACAGGACGCCGCCGTTCTCGCACAGAAAAACACAGCAGTCAGCCACCGGCTCAAACAGCAGGCGCAGGCTGGTGTACTGCCGCCCGGAGGCCGGGCAGAACAGGATGCCGCGGTCATGCAGGGCGCGGATCTGGTCAAAGATCTCGCCCTCCAGCTTTTTGCGGCCATATTGCAGCAGCGTACCGTCAATGTCGCTGCAGATCATTTTGATTGCCATAGTACAACTCCTTTTTATTTCACAGGGATATTGTACCATATTCGGTTGGGTCTTTGCAATTTTGTTTTGCAGCGGTATAATGGTTGAGGGCGGATATGGACGCCCCGTAGGACGGTATCGAAAGGAAGAAACCCTATGGCTTTTATCACAATAAATGGGCGCTCCCCTGCCGATCACGGTGCGGCGTTTGTGGCGGAGAACGCAACACTGGCGGGCTGTGTACGCCTTGCGAAGGAAGCAGCGTCTGGTACGGTGCGGTGCTGCGCGCCGACACGGCTGCATCACCATCGGCGAGAACAAATGTGCAGGATAACGCCGTGCTGCACACAGGCCCCGGGCTGGATGTCAAAGTGGGCAAGGGGGTATCCATCGGGCACGGGGCCATCGTCCACGGCTGTACAGTGGGTGACCACTGCCTGATCGAGGATGCACGCCACGATCCTGAACGGCGCGGTCATCGGGGACGGCTGCCTGATCGCTGCCGGGGCACTGGTGCCGGAGGGGACGGTTATCCCTGCGGGCAGCCTTTGTCATCGGGGTGCCGGGCAAGGTCGTGCGCCCGGTCAGTGCGGAGCAGGCCGCCGGAATCAAAGCCAACGAAGAAGAATATTTGCAGCTGGCGGAAGCGCACAAAAAAGTGCGCAACCTGTAGGGGGCGGCGTCCCCGACGCCCCGCAGGGCAGGCATGTACTTTTCGGGTGAATTGTAGGGCGGCCAGTCCTCTGGCCGCCGCGGAGGGGTCAAGACCCCTCCCTACAAAGCAACCAGTCAAGGGGTGCCAACGGCAAAGGCCGGATGTCCGGCCAGCAAGAAAAAAAGTGCTGCGATCCATTGCGGAAAGCAGCACTTTTTATTTTGCGGATTACTTTAGCACCGCACCCAGATTTGCGCTGGTGACCAGCCGGGCATAGCGTGCCAGCCAGCCGGTCTTGATGTTCGGCTCAGGCTGGATGTAGGCGGCCTTGCGGGCGGCAAGCTCCTCCTCGCTGACGGCCAAGTGGATGGACGCATTCGGGATGTCAATCTCGATGGTGTCCCCTTCTTGACAAGGCCAATGGGGCCGCCGGAGGCAGCCTCGGGGCTGACATGGCCGATGGCTGCGCCGCGGGACGCGCCGGAGAAGCGGCCGTCTGTGATGAGCGCCACGGTCGTATCCAGCTTCATGCCTGCCAGCGCGCTGGTGGGGGTTGAGCATCTCCCGCATACCGGGGCCGCCCTTGGGGCCCCTCGTACCGGATGACGACCACATCACCGGGGTGGATGTCCCCTGCGTAGATGGCCGCGATCGCGGTGTCCTCGCTGTCAAAGACACGGGCGGGGCCGATGTGGACCTGCATCTCCGGGCGCAACAGCGCTGCGCTTGACGACACAGCCGTCCGGCGCAATGTTGCCCCACAGGATCTGCAAACCGCCGGTCTGGCTGTAGGGGTTGTCGATGGAGCGGATGGCTTTGTCGTTCAGGATCTTCGCGCCCTCGATGTTTTCCCCCAGCGTCTTGCCGGTGACGGTGGGAACCGCGAGGTCAAGCAGCCCCTTTTTGGCCAGCTCAGCCTGCACGGCCGGAATGCCGCCCGCCTCATACAGGTCGGGCATGTGGGTCGGGCCTGCGGGTGCCAGATGGCAGAGGTTCGGCGTTTTGGCGCAGATCTCGTTAAAGAGCTTCAGGTCAATCGGGCAGCCCGCCTCCTGCGCGATGGCCAGCAGGTGCAGCACTGTGTTGGTGGAGCAGCCCAGCGCCATGTCGCAGGTCAGGGCATTGCGGATCGAGCGCTCGTTGATGATCTGGCGCGCGGTCACGCCGTGGTTGACGAGATCCATGACGGCCATACCGGCGTGCTTGGCCAGCTGCAGCCGCTTGGCATAAACGGCGGGAATCGTGCCGTTGCCGGGCAGCGCGATGCCGATGGCCTCGCACAGGCAGTTCATGCTGTTGGCCGTGTACATGCCGGAGCAGGAGCCGCAGCCCGGGCAGCAGTTGCAGGTGCAGTCCTCCAGCTGGGCATCATCGATCATACCGGCCTTGTACGCGCCGACCGCCTCAAACATCTTGGAAAGGCTGACCTCCTCGCCGCCGTAGCGGCCCGCCAGCATGGGGCCGCCGCTGCAGACGACCGCAGGCACATCCATCCGCACTGCGGCCATGACCATGCCGGGGACGATCTTATCACAGTTGGGCACCAACACAAGACCGTCCAGCTGGTGGGCCATGAGCATCGTCTCAACGCTGTCGCAGATCAGCTCGCGGCTGGCAAGGGAGTATTTCATGCCCACATGCCCCATGGCGATACCGTCGCAGACGCCGATGGCGGGAATGAGGATGGGGGTGCCGCCCGCCATGCGAACGCCTGCCTTGACGGCATCGGCGATCTTATCCAGATGGGCGTGGCCGGGGACGATCTCGCTGTAGGCGGAAACAACGCCGATCAGCGGGCGGTCCAGTTCCTCCGGGGTGTAGCCCAGCGCATAGAACAGGCTGCGGTTCGGTGCCCGCTCGGGGCCTTTTTTGACATTATCGCTGTTCATAAGGTTTTCTCCGTTTTCAAATAAAATGCCTTCCCCCTCGGGGGGAAGGTGCCGCGAAGCGGCGGATGAGGGGCGGCCTTTGCGCCGCTGCCCGTAAACGATGTGGCGGGCGCTCTGCCCTCATCCGGCCTGCCTGCCACCTTCCCCCGGGGGAAGGCTTAGAGCGTTATCTTATAATTACTTCTTGAGCCAGCTCATCATCTTGCGGAGCTCGGCACCGACCTTCTCGATGGGATGGTTGGCGGCGATGCGGCGCTGTGCGAGGAAGTGGGTCTTGCGGCCGCCCTTGGGGCTCATCTCGGTCAGGAACTCGCTGGCAAAGGTGCCGTCCTGGATCTCCTTCAGGACCTGCTTCATCTCCTTGCGGGTGTCCTCGGTGATGAGGCGCTTGCCGGTGCGGTAGTCGCCGTACTCGGCCGTGTTGGAGATGGAATAGCGCATCTTGGCGAAGCCGCCCTCGTTGATGAGGTCCACGATGAGCTTCATCTCGTGGCAGGTCTCAAAGTAGGCCATCTCAGGCTCGTAGCCGGCCTCGACCAGCGTGTCGAAGCCAGCCTGGATCAGCTCGCAGACACCGCCGCAGAGCACAGCCTGCTCACCGAACAGGTCGGTCTCGGTCTCCTCCTTGAAGGTAGTCTCGAGGATGCCGGCGCGGCCAGCGCCGATGCCGGAGGCATAGGCCAGAGCGATCTCCTTGGCCTTGCCGGTGTAGTCCTGCTCCACGCAGATCAGGGAGGGGCAGCCCTCGCCCTCGGTGTACAGGCGGCGGACGATGTGGCCGGGGCCCTTGGGGGCGATCATGATGACATCAACATTCTTCGGCGGGGTGATGGTCTTGAAGTGGATGTTGAAGCCGTGTGCAAAAGCCAGTGCTTTGCCCTCGGTCATGTAGGGGGCAACCTGAGAATTGTAGATGTCGGCGCAAAGCTCATCGGGCACGAGCATCATGACGACATCACCGGCCTTGGCAGCCTCCTCGACCTCCATGACCTTGAAGTTCTCATGGGTGGCGGCAAACTCGCTGGCCTTCTCCCAGTGGGCGGAACCCTTGCGCAGGCCAACGACCACATTGACGCCGCTCTCGGCCAGGTTTTCGGAGTGGGCGTGGCCCTGAGAGCCGAAGCCGATGACGGCAACGGTCTTTTGCCGTCGAGCACGCCGAGGTTGCAATCGGAATCGTAATACTTGTTGATAGCCATGGTGGTGTCTCCCTTTTTGCTGTTTTAAGTTTATATTTTTAAATTTTTAATGGGAAACGAAAAATAGATAAAGAGATAAAAAGATAATAGATAATAAAAAATGTGGAATTTTTGCCCCTTGGGGCAAAAACAAAATTTTGAGAGGAGCGCCAGCGACGCGGTCCAAAACATTTTTTATTGTCTTTTATCTATTATCTTTTATCTTGCCATTGAGCTTCGCTCAATGGCAGTGCGTCCCGGCAGCGGCAGCTGTGCCTCTCCGACCTCCTGTGCGGGCTTTTGCATGTGCTGGTGTTTGCCGCCGCGCTCCAATGCCGTGACGCCGGTGCGGCAAAGCTCAAGAATGTCGTAATCCCGAAGCATTGCGAGGAAGGCATCGATCTTGTCCGGCTTGCCGGTCAGCTCAAAGATCATGCTGTCGGGCGACAGGTCGATGATCTTGGCCTTGTAAATGCTGGAAATCTCCCGCAGGGCGGCGCGGTTTCCGGCATCGCACGCTACCTTTAAAAGCAGCAGCTCGCGCTGCAGGCTCTTGTCGGGGTCCAGCTCAAAGACCTGGCGGGTGACTTCCAGCCGCTCGGTCTGCAAGATCAGCTGGCTGAGGGCCTGCTCGCTGCCGCGCAGCGTGACCGTGATACGGCTGACGGCGGGGTCGTTGGTGGCCGAGACCGTCAGGCTGTCGATGTTGAAGCCGCGGCGGCAGAACAGGCTGGAAATGCGCGCCAGAACGCCGTTGGAGTTATCGACCAGCAGGCTGATGACCCGCCGGGTGCTGTTATTCTGTTCCATGCGTGTCACCTCATTCCATGATGATGTCGTTGATGGTGCCGCCGCCGGGGATCATTGGCAGCACCTTCTCGTCCTTGCCGATGCGGCAGTCGATCCAGCTGGGGCCCTTCTGCTTCATCGCATCGGCGAAGGCCGCCTTGAACTCGGCGGGCGTCTCGGCGCGGTAGCCCTTTGCGCCGAAGGCCTCAGCCAGCTTGACGAAATCGGTGCGGCGGTGCGGGTCGGTGTCGGAGTAGCGCTTCTCGTAGAAGGTCGTCTGCCACTGGCGCACCATGCCAAGCACCTGATTGTTGAAAATGACCGTGATGATGGGCAGGTCGTAGCTGACAGCGGTGCAGCCTTCGTTGAGGTTCATGTGGAAGGAGCCATCGCCGGTCAGCATGACAACGCGGGCATCGCGGCCCAGCGCCATCTGTGCGCCGATGGCCGCGCCGTAGCCGAAGCCCATCGTGCCCAAACCGCCGCTGGTCAGGAAGCCGCGGGATTTCGTGTGGTGCAGATACTGTGCTGCCCACATCTGGTGCTGGCCGACGTCGGTGACGTAAACGGCCTCGGGGCCTGCCTGATTGCAGATTTCATCAATGATCTGATGGGGCTTCAGCTCGGTTTCGCTGTCCACAGGCTTGTAGTCGTTTTTCTGCCAGCCGCGGATCTGCTCCATCCAGAGCTTGTGCTCGGTCTTTTCGACATAGGGCAAAATGGCCTGCAGGATATAGCTTGCATCGCCGGTCAGGCTCAGGTCTACCGCGACATTTTTGCCAAGCTCGCTCGGGTCGATGTCGATCTGGATGATCTTGGCACGCTTTGGCGAAGGTGTTGGGGTTCAGAGCCACACGGTCACTGAACCGGGTGCCGACGGCAATGACGAGGTCGGCCTCATCAATGGCTTTGTTGGCGGCGTAGCAGCCGTGCATACCCAGCAGGCCCAGATTGTGCGGCTCGCCGTAGCTGAGAACACCCGCGGCCATCAGGGTGTAGGTGGCGGGCATGCCGGTCTTTTCCAGCAGGTCGCGCAGGGGCTGGCAGCCCGCTGCGCTGCGCACGCCGCCGCCGAAGTAGACGATGGGGCGCTCCGCCTCGTTGATCATCCGGGCGGCAGCCTTGATATCCTCCTCATCGTAGCGGGTCACGGTGCGGATCAGCTCCGGTGCCTTGGGGGGTGAATTCACAGCTGGCGGCGGTGATGTCCTTCGGAATATCGACCAGCACGGGACCCTTGCGGCCCGACTGGGCAATGCGGAAGGCGGCGCGCATCGTATCGGCCAGATCCTCAACACGGCGGACCGTGTAGTTGTGCTTGGTGATCGGCATCGTGATGCCCTCGATGTAGGCCTCCTGAAAGGAATCCCTGCCCAGCAGGGTCGTGGCCACATTGCCGGTGAAGGCGACCATCGGTACGCTGTCCATATAGGCGGTGGCGATGCCGGTGACAAGGTTTGTGGCACCGGGCCGCTGGTGGCCAGCACCACGCCGGTGCGGCCGGTCGCGCGGGCGTAGCCGTCCGCTGCGTGGGAGGCACCCTGCTCATGTGCAGTCAATACATGGCGTATACGGTCAGAGTTTTTATACAATTCGTCATACAGATTCAGCACGGCACCGCCGGGATAGCCGAACAGGGTATCCACGCCCTGCTCGACCAGTACCTCAACGAAGATCTGCGAACCGGTCAATTTCATGATGCTTGCTCCTTCCTGTTGCCTGACACTGCTTACCGGGAAGCTGTAGGGCGGCATGCCCTACATGCCCCCGGTATGGGGCAATAAATGAAAACAGGCTTTGCCCCTCGTATTCCAAGAGACAAAGCCTGTATAAACACGACTCTGCGGTACCACTCTTATTGGGGCTGTGCCCCGCCTCATGGACCTCCAACAAGGTCCGGCACTGTAACGGGTGCACCCGTACCGCCCTACTGGTGAGATTCAAGCGGTCTGCTCCGGGATCAGTTCGCGGTCTGCTGCCCTGCTGCCTTGCACCGACCGGCAGTTCTCTGTAGGGTGCGGGGCCGTTACTAACTTCCCATCAAGCATTATCTGGGTTTGTGATAAACTATACCGTACATTTGCACATTTGTCAAGACTTCTTTGAAAATTCTGCAACAAGCCTTGCAAGTTTTTGTCGCGGCAGTTATACTGAGGTAAAGAGTGTTTTCTTGGGAAAGGACTATAAACTATGTTACGTAATGAATGGCTGGCCCATCTGGATGGGCTTGTGGTGTTCCCGCGGCCTGCTGGCAGCGGAGCCGCTGCGTGCGCTGCGCGCGGCGCTGGCGGCGGAGGAAGACGAGCTGACGGGCGCGATCGCCGCGCTGGAGGCGGAGCTGTTTGCCCGCGGCACGAACTGGACGGATACCCTGCTGAATACCGTGCTGGAGGAGGAAAACCTCTGCCTGCGTGTGGCGGCCGGGCAGGATGCCGGCCCTGTGCTGGAAAAGGCGCTGGCCGATGAGCTGGACTTTCTGCAGCAGCTGGGGCGCGCTACGCTGGACGAGGTGTTCCCCGGCGCGGCGGTGTTTCTGCCCCGCTGGCAGACCACGCCGGATGCGGATTACCGCGCAGCCTATGAGGCGCGCCGCGCGCCGGCCGCAAGGGCTACGGCATGTTTGCCCGCCACCATGTCTTTGCGCTGGAGGACGGGCATCTGGTGCCGGTGCGCTACCCCGATCCGCAGCGTCTGAGCGAGCTGCCCGGCTACGAGCAGGAGCGGGAGAAGATCATCGCCAACACCCGCGCCCTGCTGGAGGGCAAGCCCACCAACAATGTGCTGCTGTACGGCGATGCCGGCACCGGCAAATCCAGCACGGTCAGGCCGTTGCCAACGAGCTTGCGCCGGACGGCCTGCGGCTGATCGAGGTCAAGAAAAACCAGCTTTACCAGATCCCCGTCCTGATGGACGAGCTGGCGAACAATCCGCTGAAATTCATCCTCTTTATTGACGATCTGAGCTTCTCCGCCAACGATGATAACTTTGCGGCGCTGAAGGCAATCTTAGAGGGCGGTGTCGGCGGGCGCAGCCATAATGTGGCGGTCTATGCGACCAGCAACCGCCGCCATCTCGTCAAGGAGACGATGGCTGACCGCAGCGGGGATGACCTGCATGCGGCGGATACCCGACAGGAGCTGATGAGTCTGGCAGCGCGGTTCGGTCTGACGGTGACCTTCCAGCAGCCTGACAAGGACCGCTATGAGCGCATCTTGCTTGAGCTGGCGAAGCAGTATGGCATCCAGATGCCCAGCGATCAGCTGTACATCAAGGGCGCGGCATTCGCCATCCGTGCCGGCGGGCGCAGCCCGCGCGTTGCCAAGCAGTTTGTCGAGCTGCTGGCAGCGGGAGTTAAGGTATAAAATTTCTCCACTATGTAGGGGCGAACAATGCTCGCCCGTGCTCGTTCGCGGCGGCAGAAACATCCGCGGGCGGATATGGAATCCGCCCCTACGCGTAGGGGTCGGCGCCCTCGACGACTCGGGAAGTCAGCGCTGCCGCAAAGCTTCCGCGGGCGAACAATGTTCGCCCCTTACATAGCATAAGAATCAGGCGCGCTCCGTCACCAGCTTAAACCCGGCTTCGGTCAGCTTCTGCTTGATCGTTTCGATCTGGGCGGCATCGCGGGTCTCAAGGCCCAGCTTCAGGAAGCAGCTTGTGATGGCCATGTTTGCATCGCTGCGGTCATGGTGGACGCTCACGACATTGGCCCCGCAGCCCGAGACGATGTCGCTGACCAGACTCAGCTGGCCGGGCTTGTCCTCCAGCGCGATCATCAGGTTTGTCTTGCGGCCGCTCATGACCAGACCGCGCGTGATGACACGGGAGAGGATGTTTACATCAATGTTGCCGCCTGAAATCAGGCAGACGGTCTTTTTGCCCGCCAGCGGCAGCTTTGCCGAAAAGTGCGGCTGCCACTGGTGTGGCACCGGCGCCCTCGGCCACCAGCTTCTGGTTCTCCATCAGGGTGAGGATGGCGGCGGCGATCTCGTCCTCACTTACGGTGACGATGTCGTCCACATACTGGCTCACCATCTCAAAGGTCGTTTCGCCGGGCGTCTTGACTGCAATGCCGTCGGCAAAGGTCACGGCGGAGTCCAGTGTCTCGTACTTGTGATCGTGGAAGGCATGCTCCATGCTGGGGGCACCCGCCGCCTGCACGCCGTAGACCTTTACCTCGGGGCGCAGGCTCTTGATGGCAAACGCTACGCCGGAGATCAGTCCGCCGCCGCCGATGGGCACCAGGATCACGTCCACATCCGGGCAGCTGCTCCAGAATCTCCAGACCGATGGTGCCCTGCCCTGCAATGACGAGCTCGTCATCGTAGGGGTGGATAAAGGTCATGCCGGTCTGCTCCTGCAGCTCCACAGCGCGGTCGTGGGCATCATCGTAGGTGCCCTTGACCAGCTCGACCTCCCGCGCCGAGGCGCTTGGTGCTCTCCACCTTCATAATAGGGGCACCGTCCGGCATACAGACAACGCTTTGATACCCATGCGGGTGGCGGCCAGCGCCACGCCCTGTGCGTGGTTGCCCGCCGAGCAGGCGATGACGCCCTTGGCACGCTCCTCCTCGCTGAGTTGGCTGATCTTGTAGTAAGCGCCGCGCACCTTGAAGCTGCCCGTGACCTGCAGGTTCTCGGTCTTTAAATAAAGGTCCGTGCCGGGGCACAGCCGGGGGTGCTGCGATCAGATCGGTTTTGCGGGCGACCTGTTTTTAAAATAAATTTGGCGTGGTAGATCTTGTCCAGTGTCAGCATTGGGCTGCTCCTTCGTTTTTTGACAATAGTCGGCCCGACCCGTTGTTTCCGGGTCGGGCCGGGCCGCTTCTTCGCGGCCGTTGACACTGACATGAAAGTATACTTGAAAGCCGCTAATTTGTAAAGTGAAAATTATTCATCAATAAATTGCACAAAAACAAAACACAATAATTGTGCAATACTGCCACTATGTTACCGGCGCGGAATGCTGTATAATAGGGGGGTAACAATAGCAAAATATGTTTGCTCACAAACACACACCTGTCAAGGGAGGCAGTCGCTGTATGGATATCCGTTATTCCTGCAACCAGCGCGATTTCAAGCGCTATACGACCGAGGAGACCCGCAAGAGATGCTGATCACCGGTCTGTACAAGGCCGATGAGGTCGTGGCCGTCTACAGCCATGTGGACCCATGGTCACACTGGGCTACATGCCGGTGCATGAGGAAGTGCCCATCGACAAAGGCATTGATGTCTGGGCCAATTTCGGCACCCATTATTTCCTCGAACGCCGCGAGATCGGCATCTTCAACATCGGTGACGGTGCCGGTACGGTCACGGCTGACGGCAAGGCGTATCACCTGAACTACAAGGGACTGCCTGTACATCACAAAGGGCAACGAGAAGGTCTCCTTCAAGAGTGACGACCCGGCGCATCCCGCTAAATTCTACATGGTATCGGCCCCGGCCCACTGCAGCTATGAGAATAAGCTCATTACCATCGAGCAGGCCGCCAAGCGCCCCCTCGGCTCTGTGGAGACCTGCAACAAGCGCACCATCAACCAGTTTATCCACCCCAGCGTCCTCAAGACCTGCCAGCTGTCGATGGGCATGACCGCTCTGGAGCCGGGCAGCAACTGGAACACCATGCCCAGCCACACCCATGAGCGCCGCATGGAGATCTACACCTACTTTGAGGTTCCCGAGGGGCAGGCGGTTTTCCACATGTGCGGTGAGCCTACTGAGACCCGCCACATTGTCATGCATAACTACGACGCTGTCATCAGCCCCTCCTGGAGCATCCACAGCGGCGTAGGTACATCGAATTACACCTTTATCTGGGCCATGGGCGGCGAGAACATGGAGTTCGATGATATGGATAATATCGCCACGACTGATTTACGCTGACCGCAATAAACGCACATATTTTGCGCCGACTTGCGCAAGATATGCGCAACCATTTACTTTAATTCTCGCGCCCCAGTGATGGGCGCTGGAATATATGACTGTTACAAACTTTAGGAGGTTTTGCATCATGTCTGTTTGCACCCCGAAATCCTTTGACCTGACCGGCAAGGTTGCCCTGATTACCGGCGCTTCTTACGGCATCGGCTTTGCCATTGCCACCGCAATGGCCAACTGCGGCGCCACCATCGTTTTCAACGACATCAAGCAGGAGCTGGTCGATAAGGGTCTGGCTGCCTACAAAGAGGCCGGCATCAACGCCCACGGCTATGTCTGCGATGTCACCAATGAGGACGCCGTCAATGAGATGGTCAAGAAGATCACCGCCGAGGTCGGCCACATCAATGTGCTGGTCAACAACGCCGGCATCATCAAGCGCATCCCGATGATCGAGATGACCGCTGCCCAGTTCCGTCAGGTCATCGATGTTGACCTGAACGCTCCCTTCATCGTTGCCAAGGCTGTCATTCCCGATATGATCGAGCAGGGCGGCGGCAAGATCATCAACATCTGCTCCATGATGAGCGAGCTGGGCCGCGAGACGGTTTCCGCTTACGCCGCTGCCAAGGGCGGTCTGAAGATGCTGACCAAGAACATTGCCTCCGAGTACGGCAAGTACAACATCCAGTGCAACGGCATCGGACCCGGCTACATCGCCACCCGCAGACTGCCCCCCTGCGCGAGATCCAGCCCGATGGCTCTCGTCATCCGTTCGACCAGTTCATCGTTGCCAAGACCCCCGCTGAGCGCTGGGGCAAAGCCGAGATCTGGGCGGCCCCCCGCTGTGTTCCTCGCCTCCGAGGCTTCCGACTTCGTCAACGGCCTGATCCTCTATGTTGACGGCGGCATCCTCGCCTACATCGGCAAGCAGCCGGGCTGATTTACTTTCTTCGAGAAGAAAGTAAACAAAGAAGAACTTTCAAACAATAAAAAGGACATCCGCTCGTAATTGGCGGATGTCCTTTTTTGTTGCACGGTAGGGGCCGGGCATGCCCGGCCCGCAACTGTACGGCAAAAAGCGCTTTTTACGGTAAGGCTGCGGGCCGCACATGTGCGGCCCCTACCTCGCAACGCTTGTAGGGGCGGCGTCCTTGATGCCACCGCAGAAGGACTGAATCTCTCCCCTACTGCCTTACTCGATGGTCACACTCCACTTGAATTCTTTGCTTTCGCCGGGATTCAATTCTTCATGGCGGCCGTCCTCATTGACGGAGTTTGCCCAGCCGTTCCACGGCTCCATGCAGACGAAGCTTTCGGCGTCCTGCTGCCAGAGCACGCCGTTGGAGAAAACGCTCTCGTCAAAGCTGACCGTGACCTTGTGGCCGTTGCCGACATCGGTCGCTGCATCGGGCTCTTTACGCCGGTCAGCAGGCGGATGGAGTCGGCGCTGCCCTCCTTGCGGGTCAGCGTGATCGTCTCGGGCGCGGCGGGCTGCTCGCCCTTGGCGCTCTCTGCAGGTGGCGGCGTCAATGGCAAAGGAGACATTGTCGAGGCTGGTCACGCCGAAGTACGGGTGGAAACCAACGCTGAACGGCAGCGCCTTATCACCGGTGTTGGCGACGGTCAGCGCCAGCGTGGCGGTGCTGCCGCAAAGGGTATAGCATCGTCAGCGCAAAGTCGAACGGGTAGACGAACTTAGTCAGGCCGTTGGGCGTCAGGGTCAACTCAATGGCGGAATCGTCGGCAGTCTTGACCTGCCAGGGAAGCAGATCGGCCAGGCCGTGGACCTCGATGGGATAGGCCGCGCCGCCGAAGTGATGTACGCCGTCATCGGGCTTGCCGCAGTTGGGGAACAGAATGGGGGATGCCGCAGCGGGGGCGGTCGGTGGATTCAAAATTCTTGTCGCGCAGCCAGAGGTATTCCTCGCCGTTTTTGGTGAAGGAGGTGGCCATGCCGCCCTTTTCGGGGGTGACGGTAAAGGCGTACTCTCCATCGGTCAGGGTCAGGGTCTTGTAGGAAGCACCGTATTTTTCATAGGTGCCGGTAGTCAGAGTAGACATGATAAGGCTCTCCCTTCGTATGGGCGAGCATTGGCCGCACATGCCCAATACGGCCCGCAACTTTGTGGAAAAGCATCCCCGGGCGTGGTGGTTGGCAAAAAGTTGCGGGCGGGCATGCCCGGCCGCCCCAGCGGTTTTTCGTGTTTAATTATACCACAAACAGGCTTACAATACAACGCCATCCTTGAAAATCGAGATCTCGCGGAAGCCCTTCTTCTCGGCACAGGTTTGCTTGCCGGAGGCAACATCCAGCACCAGCCGGTACAGGTCGGCGCCGGCCTCGTCCAGCGTGCGCTCACCATCCGCGACCACACCGGCGTTGAAGACGATCCCGAAGTCTTTTTCTGGCAGCCAGCTGGCTGTTGGTGGCAATCTTCAGCGTCGGGGCCGGTGCGCCGAACGGCGTGCCGCGGCCGGTGCTGAACAGTACCATGTGGCACCGGCTGCCGTCAGTGCGGTGGCACTGACCAGATCGTTGCCGGGGCCGTACAGCATGTTCAGACCCTTGGTGGTGACAGGCTCGCCGTAGTCGATGACATCCATGATCGGCGCAGAGCCGCCCTTCTGCACGCAGCCGCAGGATTTATCCTCAGTGTGGTGATGCCGCCCTGCTTGTTGCCCGGGCTGGGGTTGTCGTAGACGACCTCATTGGCTGATGAAAATATTCGCGCTGAAGCCGTTGATCATCTTGACGGCCTTCTCGAACACCTGCTCATTCTGGCAGCGGTCCATCAGGAAGCCCTCGGCACCGAACATCTCGGGACCTCGGTCAGCACGGTGGAGCCGCCGCGGGCACAACATATCGCTGAAAGCGGCCGATGGTCGGGTTGGCGGTGATGCCGGACGGCCGTCCGGCCGCCGCTTCATGCCGATGACCAGCTCGCTTGCGAGGATACTTCGCGCCGGAACTTTGCCCGGCGGGCCCAGGCGGCTGCTACCGGCTCATCCTCGCATCTGACAGGTCAGGAACTTGACGCGGTCGTGGTCGTGCTCCTTCAAGAAAAACTCAGCCAGAAACTGGCTCGTAGGCAGCCCACAGCGGGTCAGGAACTTGACGCCGGTCGTGGTCGGCGCTCGCCAAGCTCAGCCAGAACTGGTCGCGGGTCTGAGTTCTCGCAGCCCAGAGACAGCACCAACACGGCACCGGCGTTGGGGTGGCGGGTCAGCGCGGCCAGCAGCTTGTACTCGATCTCACCGGAAGGTTGGTCTTTATGTTGTGGGTGTGCATCAGGTGCCGAGGCACGGCGTCTGCCGTGGCATGGCCGATGAGAAACTTGGCCCAGTGATGACATTTTCGCCGCTTTTGGTGGGCACCAATGGCCATCTTGTGGCCCCTGAGGCATATCCTCAACAGCAGTGACATGGTGTTGTCAACAGGAACAGCGGTGCCCGGGGCGATGGGGTGCAGGGTGGCGAACTACATTATCGGCGGGGTTGATCTTAATGGCAATGGGCATAAGATGCCTCCCTTACTAATAATAAAAAGCGGGGCCGGAGGGCATACGGCCCCAATGGGGCTACGTTTAAAGCCCCTTTTGCTGTGGGAAGACAGCCGCGCAACGCGGCCGGATGAGGTCCAGCGTTACGGCGGCAGCCCGTTTGCGGGCAGCAATGGCAGGCACGCCCCTCATCCAGTCACCTCCGGTGACAGCTGAATCTACGCGCTAAGGGCACGCGCTTTGCGGCGGTTGCGCTCCGACACGCGCCTGCGGGCACGGTTCCTCAGGGGAGAAGCCTTTATGGGCTTACAGGCAGCTCTTGTAAGCGGCCAGCGCGCCGTTCTCTGCGGATTGTTGGTCCAGATTTCTTGACGGTGGCTCTCCCTCAAAGCCGGAACCTTGGTCATCGATCCTGACCCCACATCTGCTCGTTGGTCATAACGGCATGGACCAGTGGGATGCTGTCGTTCTTGTGCGCATTGTAGAACTCGAGGACCCGGAGACGGTCATGCCCTTGGCACGCTTAAGACCAGACCACGCCGTAGGTGGCTCTGCACATCATTGCTGTAGAAGGCAATGTATGCAGCAAAGCTCATGTGAAGGGTCCAGGCAGGTGGGCAGCTTGCCGTTCTTCTCGACATACTCAGGAAGGAGGGGGCATGTTGCGGGCGCGCCATTTGGAGGTGGAGTTCAGAGAGAGATGCTCATCAGCTCATGGTTGACGAACGGGGTTGTTGAAGCGATCTCCACGGCGCGGCAAACTTCTTGCAGTCGTCCTGATCCAGCGGCAGGATAAGGCAACCTTCTGCAGACAGCATCTTGTTCATGTAGCCCAGAACGGTCTCGTCGTGCATGCAGTCATGCGCACGATGTCGAAGCCGGCAAGGTAAGCGCCCAGCACAAAACCGGTGTGGGCACCGTTCAGGATGCGGACACGCTTCTTGTACGGACTCATGTCGGGGGGGTGACAAAAGACATGGTCCTCAATGCCGGCCTTGCGTGGAAGGGGCAGCACATCGTTCAGCTTGGTATCGCCCTCAATGACCCAGACGCCAAAGACCTCGCCGACATCGAGCAGCGGGTCGGCGTAGCCGTGCTTTTTCTCCAGCTCGGCCTCCCTTCCACGGGTCGCGGATGCGGCCGGGGACAATGCAGTCGACCAGAGAGAGCCGCAGAAGGTGCAGTCCTCGTTGACATGCTTCTTGAAGCCGTCCTCAAGGCCCCACTGCTCGATGTACTGGTTGACGCACTTGAGCAGCTCCCTTGCCGTTGTTGTCCATCGTCAGCTCGCAGGCGAGCATGATGATGCGCTTGCCGGCCTTATAACGGTGGTACAGCACCTGAGTCAGCTTGCCGGGGAAGCTGGATGCGGGAACATCCTCCAGCTTGCAGGCGGGGGTCGTAGACGATGCCGGCCTCGGTGGTGTTGGAAACGATGATCTCGAGATCGTCGCTGGCGGCGACCTCCATCATCTGACGGAAGCCCTCCTCCTCATACGGGTTCAGGCAGCGGGAAACACTGGAAATGACGCGCTTGTCATCGACCTTTCTGGCCGTTTTCACTGCCGCGCAGGTAGGGGTGTACAAACCCTCGCA
>VOFK01000257.1_pt1 | contig 66178 bp, 77 predicted proteins | sample 5384121 | NCBI WGS metagenome assembly VOFK01 (sample SAMN12384730, study PRJNA508395) | human gut metagenome | isolation source: healthy gut J | host: Homo sapiens | reverse complement strand
CTCGTATTGCTTTGCGTTCAGTTACGTGGCCAGGGAATTTAGGCATTACTTCCGCTACTTTGAGTGCTGTACCTGATTTTGCGTCTGTTGCGTTGGCATTAGAATCTTCTTTTGGACCATACGCTACTACAACTACTTCTTCCAGATCAGCTTGTTTTATTTCTTTTCCCTTTGAAGGGAGCTGGACCTTGTAGCCTGAACATTACAGGAACTGAGAATCTGACATTTACATTTTCTCCTCTTTGTTTACCGGTTTCCATTGGGGCATAGCGGCAATTACTCTTACAGCTTCCTTGTCAAGATAGGGATCTACGCTTCGGGCTACTTTTATGTCGGATATGTTTCCGTCTTTTTTAACAACGAAACTAACAATGACGCGTCCTTGTTTTCCGTTTTCATGAGCTTGTTACAGGATATTTGACGTTTTTAGCTAAATATTGCATCAAGGCTTGTTGCCCTCCCGGAAATTCGGGCATTACTTCTACAACTTCAAATACCACAGAATCGGGTATACTCTTGCTTTGAGCGATAGGTGTTGACTTTGCGATTTCTTTTTTTGGCCGGCAGAGCGACTGTTTGCTGAATTTCTTCACTTTGCAGTTCGGGGATATTTGCAATTTCCGGCTGAGGAGTGTTAACCTGTTCCATAACCTCTTTTTTGCAAATCTTTCTGTGGTACGGGCTACTATTTCGATGTTGCTGACAATCATCAACAAGGCAGCCAAGGGAAGAAACATGATATATTTTTGTTCTTCCTATTTCTTTGGTTCTTCGTTTGTTCATCATTTTGATACGATTTTTAAAGTGGTAAAACATTGAAACTATTTGATAAATTTGCTGCAGCCTTGTGATGAGCCAGTCCTAACAAGTGGTACTGGTATGATTTACTGTCATGTCCCGTCTCCAATACCCGGCTGTCTGCCATGTATTCGAGATTGCCTCTGACTTCCGTTTCATAAGCCAGCTAAATGGATTGAACCAGCAGAATATGCACATTATTTCACTACTGATTAATACATCTATCGAGTGGTATTGACGGGCGTGAGTTTCTTCATGGGTGATTATCTCACTAATTTCAGAGTCGGTATGTGACTGTGGGTGTATGAATATCCAATGAAAAAAAGAGAACGGTCCTGCTTCTTTCTTTAATAGGTGTACACGCACTCCTTTCAATTGGCTTTTGGAACATTGAAAATGCAGTCGCATGATACTTCCTAGTTGAAGGAAAAAAACGGGCGGTCAGTAGTAATACTCCGCTCCAATAGATAATGCCTGTGAGAAGTTTTATTAGCTCTTGCCAATTAATCTCTGTTTCTTGTGGAATGGTAACGACTTGTTCCGGAAGTATGATTGTTGCATAAAGATCTGCCATTGCTACCATTGGCTCGTGTGCTTTTTATCCACCCTTCAATATTTAGTAAAGGGTAGAGCAAGGAAATGGCAAAAAACATAACAAGGCTATCCGTCGCCAGTGAAAGAAGGTGTCTTTATGAAAGAACAACCGATAGAAGGCGTAGAACAAAGCAATTGCTACATTTATCTTTAGAAAATAGGCTAATTCCGGAGTCATAATGGATATCTTTTTACTATTAATTATCTTTTCCTTTTTCTATCAGTTCGATAATGTCTTTGAGATCATCAGTCGATAACTTTTGGTCTTTGGCAAAGAAAGAAACCATTTCTTTGTAGGAATTTTCAAAGTAATTACGAACTACGCTACTCATAAAGTGACGTTTGTATTCATTTTCTCGAATGGCAGGGAGTGTATTGATAGGTATTTCCCACACGTTTTGATGTGACATACCCCTTTCGTTCGAGGTTTTTACGATCGATGCTACCGTTGTATAAGGAGGAGCCGGTTGCGGATACTTCGCAACGATATCTTTTACGAAACAGCTTTTTGTAACTCCCAAACGTAGATCATTACTTCTTCTTCTTGTATTGTTAACTTTTCCATGGAGATGTTGTTTAATTACGATTACTTCGCAAATCTACGAATATTTTCGTAATAAAGCAATAATTAGTCAGTTAATTATTGTAAATGTATGATTACTGCAATAATATTTTGATTAAGGAGTAATCGGGAAATTATTTAAGCATAAAAATTGGTTGGATAGGCGCTATTTTTGCCTAAATAATCACACTTTAATAACATTTGTGGAAAAAAGGTATCATTGGAGACTTTTTTATATAAAATAAATGAAATATATTTGTGGCTGTAAAACAGACGTTAAATATGAAAGGTGCGTTTCGATACTGTTGATAAGGTACGGAAGATTCCCCGCACTTAGCGAAGAAGTTAATTAATAATGCCAACCAGAGGGAGGAGGAAGGTACACTAAAAAATAAATGATATGAAAAAAGGTTTGATTTTTGTGCTATTTGCACTTGTTTCTATCGTTTCTTATTCTCAGATTTCTTGGAATGCTAAGGTCGGTATGAACATGAGTAATTTCACCGGAGATTCTGACACTGACATGAGAGTTGGGTTTAATGTTGGTGTTGGTATGGAATATCAGTTTACTGATATGTGGTCTATTCAACCTTCTTTGATGTTCACCCAGAAAGGAGCTAAAATGGATGAGTTGAAAGCTAATCCTATGTATTTGGAAATTCCTGTAATGGCTGCTGCGAGATTTGCAATTGCTGACAATCAAAATATTGTGGTAAAAGCAGGCCCTTATTTTGGCTTTGGTATTGCTGGTAAATATAAAGCAAGGGGGTGAAAAAGATTGATTTCTTTAAAAGACACTAAAGATGAAGACGGTGATATCTTAATGGAAGGTGCAAAAGAAGTTCGATGCAGGTCTTGGTGTAGGTGTTGCTTATGAAATCAATAAATTCTTTATTGATTTGACTGGAGAATTTGGTTTGACTAAAATATATGATGGTGATGGTGCTCCGAAGAACATCAACTTCTCTATCGGTGTAGGTTACAAATTCTAATAGAATTATACTCTCTTTATAATATCTCTGAAAATCCTTCGCCTTATACTCTCTTTGGGCGGGGGGTTTTTTTTATGGGTTTCTCCTTATAAAAAGAAAAAACGGCGTATCCTCCTTATAAAAAGGGGGCGCCGTTACTATCTCTCTCTTTTGTTGTTTCAATCAGTTATTTATCTGCTTTGATAAATTCTCTTTCTCTTTTAATTCTTTATATCTTTCTATTGCATGTTTACGACTCATAAGTATTTGCCAACGATATACCCAGCAAGTAGTTAAGAAATAAAAGCCTGCTTGTAACCATAAAGCTTTATATTCAAAGGCAACTTCACTTAGCGTAGCTCCCATATTGTTGATTTTCACAAAACCATTAATCCCGAAAGTAGAGGGGAAAATATAGGAGACGTATTTCCAGAATGGAGGGATTGCGGCCCCCGGCCATGAAATTCCGGAAATAAACAACAAGGGAACGGATGTGAAGACAAAGATCAGCATACACGTTTCTCGGTTGCGAATGGCGATCGAGGCCGTCATTGCAAAGAAGATGCAAGCTGTCAGGTAAGGAACCACAAATAATACTAATGAACTGGGCTGTCCTATTTGGTTGAGGCTGAATAGTCTTGGTACGACATATAGTACATAAAAAGCTACCAATATATAAACCAGAAAATAACTTAGTCCTTTACCGAGTACAATTCGTAATGTTCCGTTGTAATGCCTGTTGATAGGTACAAGGTCTTTGAAACGGTTGTTTTCGCGGGCTGTTCCGGCAGCAAGGCCGATTCCCCAGCAGTAATGTCTGTTGGATAATCAATACTAGGACGGCAGGAATCAGAAAGGCAGCGAATCCGGCAGTCGGATTGAAGATCGAGATTTCTTCATATTCTATCGGATAACCGGTGATTTCATCTTGCCGGTCGGTAGTGTTTCCGCTACGTGCAATCTTGATGTCCTTGTTCATATCCAGTGAGACGGCGGTGTTGGCAATCAGCATGGATTTATAGTATAACAGTCCGCTCATGTCGCAGTAAATGCTGGACTTGCGTCTGTTTTCCTTTGGCGATATTGTCACTAAAATCGGAAGGGATATAGATAATGCCATAGGCACGTCGGTTCTTCAACATCTGTTTAGCTTCTTCCATATCAGCACAGTAAGAGACGATTTGAATGTCCGGTGTGGCGTCCACTTTCCGGAGATATTCACGGCTGAGAGAGGAATGTGAGTCATCTACAACGACAGCCGGGACTTCGCGCGCACCACTTCGTTATCATAGATAAAGCTATATAACAAAGGATAACCCAATGGGACGAGTATAAAGAATATCAGTACCCCCCCTGGTCGCGGAAAGTAGTCTGAAACTCCCGTTTCCAGATATAAAACAGGTCGTTGATGCCTTGGGCTATCTTGTCTTTAATTTTATATCTTTCATTTAGGGTATGTATTTATAGTAAACCAGTGCCTCCTTCAAGCGGTGAACCACAAAGAAGGGGAGCATCATAAATATTAATAGTGCCATGTAATTGCTCCAAGAGTAAGCCATGCTATATCCGTTGAGTGCCTGGTCGACATAGATTAGAAAATAATGACGCAATGGGAATAGGTTGCTGAGCGCCTGCAGTACAGGGTGCATTGCCATAACAGGGAATGAGAAGCCGGAAATGGAGAAAGAAATGACTCCCCACAAAGAGGCAAAACTTAATCCAAGCCGGAGAGTGGGTAATGTACCTATCATGACTATACCGCAACATTGCGATGCTAGTACAAGGCAAAGTGTGGCGAAAATCATAGGGAAGATACCACTATTGCATGGGAAATGGAGGAAACCGTATAAGTATACATTATAAAATATACCCATGATGAAAAAAACAACTGTATGTGGAAGCAGTTTCCCTGCCAGTGCAATGTAAATGGAGTTATTGCTCATGCGTAACCATTCACGGGCGGTACGGTCTTTGATTTCCACCCCGATAGAATAAACCGTTACCATAAATATAAGCAGCATAAGAACACCCGGTATCAATGTGTTGCATAGATATACAGAGTAGTTCAGCCATGGATTATTTAATGGATGCGTATCAATCACGATCGGTTGAAGAAACCCCATTGCCTGATCTTCCGTGGCGCCTTTTGCATAGAGTGTGGTTCGTGCGGCAGCACCGGCTGTCAGTTCTCCCAACATTTTCATATCCCTGAAAAGCAGGGAGCCTGCAATCAGATAAGAATAATTGGTATAGAAGGAAATTGTGGGTTGCCGTTGGCTTTGCGCTTCGGCGGACAGACCTTTCGGAATGTAGAAGAATCCGTAGATTTTCCCTTCCTGTACGGCAATACGTGCATCACTCACATTGCTGTAATGGGCGACGACACCTGTCTGCGAAAAAGCGTCCAGATTGCGCACGATGTTGCGGGAGGTAGATGAATCATCCATATCTACCACACCTGCCGGAAGATCTTTGGGAAGTCCCGAATCCATTAAAGTAGTGAAAAATACATAGCAGAACGATGGAGCTATCACCATGCAAAAGAGATATAGCGGACGTGATACTAACCTCCGGCACTCTCTTTGCATGACCTGCCACAATGCTATATATTTTTTTTCTCTCTCTTTCATGGTTACTTATCAATGATGACAGACATACCCGGACGAAGATTTTCTATTTTCTCCAGAGGGCTGGCTTTCACTTCGAATGTTTTCAGGTCGAACTGGCCGGTTGTTTTTTGGTTGCCTTCCAAGCAGCGTAAGTACCTAAATCTTTCAGATAATATACTTTCAGTTTGATGGCTTTATTGTCAAGTGCAGGTACAACAGCTCAAATTCTGTTCCCATAGTCAGGTTCTTGAGCAAGTCTTCACGTACGTTGAACGTTACCCACATATCGTTGAGTTCGGCGATATTCATAATCGGTGCGCCTGTACCTACCAGTTCGCCTACTTTGGGAAATATCTCCGATACTTCTCCCGAAGCAGGAGCGATCAGATACGTCTCCTTAATATAAGATTCAACTTCGGCAACAGCTCCTTTTGCCCGGTTAACCAGTGCTTCCGCAGCCATTTTGTCCTCACGTTCGGCTCCGTTCTTAGCCATTGTATATTGTGCTTTCGCAGCTTTCTCAGTGGCAATGGCGGCGTCACGCTGTGCAGTAACTTCGTCCAGTTTTTGTGCGGGCATTACTCCTTGTTCATAAAGGTTCTTCACCCTCTTGTATGATTTTTCGGCAATGGTAACTCCTGCCTGTGCTTTTTGCCACATTTCATAAGCAGCCTGTATCTGTTCCTGACGGGCACCCTTGATTGCTTTTTCATTCTGCGCTTGTGCGGCAGCTTCCGCGGCACGCGCCTGTTCCATTTTGGCCACTACGTCCGGCGCTTCCAGGATAGCCAGTGTGTCACCGGCATTTATTTGTTGGCCTTCTTTCACGCGAAATTCCAATATACGTCCCGGAACTTTGGCTTGAAACACGATATTCAGTAACTTCAGCCTGTCCTTGGATAATCTCAGGTCCTTTGCGAAGCATGAAAAAACCAACGACTGCAACGATTGCAATAACTCCCAGCAGGGTAAGGAATGCAAGCAGCATATTGCTGTTTTGTGATTTTGTAGTTGCCATATAATATGAGTTATTTAAGAGTTCCTAATGATTTCTTTAGATAGATTTCTGTTAATTTTACGTCTATTTGAGCGTCAATCTTTTCTGATTGGGCAGATAGCCAGGCTGTCTGGGCTTCAAGAACATTGCTGGTGGCAATGACTCCCTCTTTGAAGCCGAGTGTGGCGTAACGGAGATTTTCTTCCGCCTTTTCCATATTCTTGGTAGACATCACCAGCTTTTTACCTGCTTCATTTACTTTGAATGCAGCTTGATTGACTTGCAATTCTATTTTTTCTCTAGCGTCTTGAAGTTGGTATTGTGCGATACGTACTTCTGATTTGGCGGCTCTGGTTTTGTAAATACCTTCTCCCCAATGCCATATAGGTATCTGTACCATGACACCCATTCCACATTCCTTTGAATTTGTTCTCGAAACTATTGAAGACAGAAGGATTGGTGACCATGTAATTCCCCCATTAGTGCAATCGAAGGAAGATGTTCGGCACGGGTTACATTTACTTTTGCTTGTAAATCAGTGTAGCCAGTTCGAGACTGCGTATCTCCGGACGATTTGCATAAGCGGTAGACATATCGAAATGAGTATCTGTTGTGAGTAACGGAATATCTTCCATATCTTCGTCCGCTAACGTAATGGGAGAGCTAAGATCAATGCCACATAGTTGACATAACAACATTCGGGCAAGGCTTAATCCGTCTTCCACTTTCGTTAGTGTCATTTCCGCTTCATTTACTTTTACCCGTACGGATAAACCGTCCGCTTTGGTTGCTACTCCTTCGGCAATCATCTTTTCCACATCGCTGTCCAGTTGCTGCAGAAGTTTCAGATATCCTTCCGCCAGTTTCTTTTTGTTTACCAGCGAAATAACCTGCCAGTAAGCCTGGTCAGTACTCATAATTACTTCCTGCATACCGCCTTGGTGCTGCTGCTGGGCTAACTCTTCGGCGTACTTTGTTATTTTGTTGTAGGCGCGGATCTTACCACCCATATAGAGAGGTTGGGTCAGTGTGATAGCACCGGCATATACATTTCTTGTATCTGTACGGAGGGCATCTACTAATGAATTTCCTACTTGATCGAGGGCAGGTAAAACGGCGCCGAGTTCTCCGCTTAATGAAGATATTAATGGAGCAAGTTCGGGATGTGCTGTTGCAATCTGTGTAGCAGCCTGTTGTATGGGACCTGCCAGATTAGTCCCTAATCCCGAAAGCGCAGCTTTCTGATCTTTATTTAATAGAGAAAACTCTTTTTGGTTTCTCATATAGGTCCCGGTTGCCGAGAAGTTGGGCAGGTAGTTGGTGAATGCTGCTTTTCTCTCATAGTGGGCCGCATTTATCTTTTCATTGCTAATCAACAAGTCTTTATTGTTGGCAAGGGCTAATGCGCGGCAACTATCCAGGCTTAGTAAAGTTTGCCCTTTTACTATAAAAGTCATACTTAGCAGTATTGTCAGAAGAAATAGCTTTTTCATCGCATCTTGCATATTAATAAGGTGATACTTCTATTTTAATAACCCGCTTCTTATGTAATTTGTTTATTGAAGTAGTCTGTTTTTTTGAACTTGTTATCGCAAACAATAATTGCATAAACAACGATGCAAAGTATATGCTTTCTTTGAAAGCACAAAATGAATTAGCTTTTTTTAATAACGGGCTGTTGTTTGAAATATTTTCCTTCCAACAGCTAATTTGTTATTTGTTTGTTCGTTTGTGTTTCCAGTTTTATATATATTTGCAGAAAATGTTACCTGCAATCAATAATACAACACATCATGAATATTAAATGGCTTATCGGAGCGATAAGTGTGGGATTGTTTATATCCTGCGAAAATGTAAAGAGGCACAAACTGTCAGTAACAGTTATCCGTCTGTTTTTCCTGATTATACGTTTACGGCTATACCTTATAATATAGCGCCTTTTTAAAATTTCGAAGTGAAGGGTGCACAAGAAATACGTGCCGATTTTGCGGGTGAAGGTGTCAATCTTCTGACAGTCACGGGTAAGCATGAGATTCGTATCCCGAAGAAAAAGTGGAAGGAAATGTTAGACAAACTGAAGGACAAAGATCTGGAAGTCACAGTGTCCGTATGGAATTCGTCTTCTCCTGAAGGGGTACGATATAAACCTTTCACGGTTCGGGTTGCATCGGATGCTATTGACGAATGGATTGCTTATCGGCTGATAGAACCGGGATATGAAGGTTGGAATATGCTGGGTATTTATCAGAGGAATCTCACTTCGTTCGAAGAAAAGGAGATTGCTACTAATCGTGCGGATAAAAGTAAGTGCATGAACTGTCATTCTTTCGCTAATTATTCTCCACAACAAATGATATTTCATGTCAGGGGAGAAGGTGGTGGCACTGCTTTATGGAAAGATGGTGAATTGAGCAAACTACCGTTGGAGACAACCGGTCCCAAGAAAAGCGGAACCTATCCGATGTGGCATCCCAATGGACGATATATCGTGTTTTCTTCCAATCTCACCCGTCAGTCTTTTCTTAGTGAAGGTGAAAAGGCGCTGGAAGTGTATGATCTTCAGTCTGACTTGATTTTATATGACATTCAGACCAAGAAGGTACTGACGGATAAACGCTTTATGGACGAAGCGCATTGGGAGACATTTCCTGCCTGGTCGGCAGATGGGAAATCGCTCTATTATTGTGGCGCTTTACCTAAGAATATGCCAATAGATTACCAAAATTTGCATTATAGCCTTTGCAAAGTCGATTTTGATGAGGCAACCGGAACGTTTGGCGAACGAATTGATACGATATACAATGCGGAGCGCGATGGAGGCAGTGTCTCTTTTCCGCGTTTGTCTCCCGATGGACATTATTTGCTGTACACGAAAGCGGCTTGTGCCACTTTCCCTATTTGGCACAAAGAGGCAGATTTGAAAATGCTGAGACTATCTGACGGTGAGGAACTGGACGTTGAAATTCTGAATAGTGCCGAGACTGAGAGCTATCATTCCTGGTCGTCGAACGGTCGTTGGATTTTGTTTAGTAGCCGTAGGCTAGACGGCCGCTATACAAGGCTTTTCATTGCTTGATGGATGAAAAGGGAAACATACATAAACCTTTCCTTGCTCCCTCAGTCTACTGTTGAACATAATGTGTTACGTACGAAGTCCTATAATATTCCCGAATTTATTAAGGGGGAGGTGACATTGCCACAGAAACAGCTTAATGCTTTATTCTTCCCTCAAAAATAAGATGCTATGAAGAAGATATTTTTATTTCATTTATTACTGGTCTGTCCGGTAATTTTTCTGATTTGGTATATTGTCTTTCCTAATTATCTTTGGTTACTGGAAGGAAATTCTTTTTTTCTCTTTCACGCCTGATTTTGCCGGTATACAACTTTCCCTTCCTTCTGATTGGGCGCAATATGTAGGGGCTTATCTCCTACAATTCTTCCGGTTCCGTACAAGTGGAGCTTTGGTGCAAATGTTGTTTGTGCTTATTGTGTTGCTTTCAGCCGATTGTATCATCGCCCGTTTGACGCGCAATAAAGGATTGTTGTGGCTTTCATTCATTCCGGTTATCTGGTTTATGAGCGGGCAGTTTGCTGATGTGCTTTTGGTCCGTTCGATGTGGTGGTGTAGCATTTCTGCTGTGTTAACGTTGCTTGTATGGTTGCTTACGATCCGAAGAAAGGCTCCGGTAGCATGGGGAGAACGTTATTTCTTTTCTTCTCCTTTTTTCACTTACATCGTGCCTTGTTTACTGTTGGGTTTCATCGTTTACCGTGAAGTGACCGATGAAAAGCAGAAGGAAACGGAATTCATTTCTCGCATAGACCACCTTGCTGAGAATAGAAATTGGGATGCCATTTTACAGAATGTGACTCCGGAAATGACGAAAAAGAATTCTTCTTTGTTGCGCTGGACTTTGTTGGCTCTTTCAGAAAAGGGACAGTTGCCGGAACGGATGTTTGCTTATGGAGTGACCGAACCTGCCTGTTTCTTTTATGAACGTGTAGACAAGCAATTCTGTCGTAATTTTAATATGCAGTTCTTCCGTGCTTTGGAACTGGATAACGAATTGCTTCATAATGCTTTCCAGGCAGGAATTCTTTCTCCCTACGGGAACAGTTTTCGTTCTATGAGAGCAATTGTGGACGCTTGTGTCCATCAAGGTCGCAATCGAATGCTTGCCAAGTATGTAGAAGTAATGAAGCATACAAGTTGCCACACGAAACAGGCACAGTTGCTGGGTGAATACTTGGCGTCAGCCGGTGTGGAAGATAAGATTAACAGTGGAAAGAATACGTCTCCGTTTTTTATAGGTGCGCATCCTTTTCTTTCGGATATGGCACGTATGGTAGACCGTTATCCCGAAAACCGGAAAGCTGTGGATTATTTGCTTTGCGGGCTGTTGATATCAAAAGATGTGGATAAGTTCTATAAGGTATTCAGTTTGTTGTACAAGCCTTTTAGCGTCAAGCTTCCCCGTTATTACGAAGAAGCGTTGCTGGTACTGGCAACACAACATCCGGACATATTGCGTCGCTATCCGGTGGGACAGGAGGTAGTGAAGGATTTTAATTCATTTCATGCTTTGTTGAAAGGAGGAACGATGAATCAGAAAATGTTGGAAATCAATTACCGAGATTCATTTTGGTTGTTCTATTACTGTATGAAGGCAGTGAAGAAATCGGCGGAGAACTAAAAAGAGAAAGTTCCTATTCTTACCATGTGTCTTTCTACAAAGAAGACACCTTTTAAAAAGAATAGGAACTTTCTTGCTTATATAAAGTTAAAGGGGATCTTTAGATTAAAGAGCACCTACTTCTTTCAAAGCAGCGTTAGTGCCGTGAACAGCTTTAGCGCTAGCAGCAAACTTAGCTTTTTCGTCTTCGTTCAGGTTCAGTTCAACGATCTTTTCGATGCCATTCTTGCCCAGGATAACAGGAACACCGATGCAAAGATCAGATTCGCCGTATTCGCCTTCCAGGAATACTGAACAAGGAACCATTTTCTTTTGGTCGTGCAGGATAGATTCAACGACGAATGCTCCTGCTGCACCCGGTGCATACCATGCAGAAGTACCCAGCAACTTAGTCAGTGTAGCACCACCTACCATAGTAGCGGCAGCAACTTCTTCCAATTTTTCAGCAGAAATGAAGTTAGCTACAGGCATACCTTTATAAGTAGCGAAACGAGTCAAAGGAATCATGGTAGTATCACCGTGACCACCGATAACCATACCTTCTACTTCGTTAGCATTGCAACCGATAGCTTGAGACAAGAAATATTTGAAACGAGAGCTATCCAGTGCACCACCCATGCCGATAACACGGTTCTTCGGCAAGCCTAGAGCTTTCAATGCCAAGTAAGTCATTGTGTCCATTGGGTTAGAGATAACTACAATGATAGCGTTAGGAGAATATTTCAACAGGTTTTCTGCTACCGACTTAACGATACCAGCATTAACACCGATCAGTTCTTCACGAGTCATACCCGGTTTACGAGGAATACCTGAAGTAATCACAACAACGTCAGAGTTAGCAGTCTGAGCATAATCGTTTGTGCAGCCTACCAATGTAGAGTCGAAGCCCAGCAACTGAGCTGTCTGCATCATATCCATTGCTTTACCTTCTGATACGCCTTCTTTAACGTCCAGCATTACTACTTCGTCTGCTACTTCATTAAAAAAGCAAGTACATTTGCACATGTAGCACCTACGTTACCTGCGCCTACTACGGTTACTTTTGACATAATACTATATATTTAAAAAGTTGATAATTTGTTTTATCTATTTTGCGCGACAAAATTACAACGATAATCCTGATTAAAGAAACTTTTCCGTAATAATTTTAGTTAAAGAAAATACCTCATTCTATGTTACTCTGTTACGAAATGATTACTTTTGCGGCGGTTATCAATTAACACACTGAACTATGAATAAAAAAAGTCTTCTTATTGCAGCCGTGGCTATTCTGGTGATAGCTATTATTGGTATTACTTATTTGTTATTTACTGAGAAACAAGCTAACCGGGAGTTGGTACAGGAATTTCAGTTGGATAAAGAAGATCTGGAAAATGAATACACCCGTTTTGCCCAACAATATGATGAGTTGAAGATGACGATCTCCAATGATTCTCTAGCTCAATTGCTGGATCAGGAACAGTTAAAGACTCAACGACTGCTCGAAGAACTTCGTACTGTGAAAAGTACAAATGCAACGGAAATTCGCCGTTTGAAAAAAAAGAATTGGCTACTTTGCGTAAGGTTATGATTGGTTATATTAACCAGATTGACTCTTTGAATAAATTGACGGAACAGCAGAAACTGGTTATTGCTGATGTAACTAAGAAATATAACCAGGCTTCTCAACAAATCAGTAATCTTTCTGAAGAAAAGAAGAACTTGAATAAGAAAGTGACATTGGCTGCTCAGCTCGACGCTACCAATATTCGTATAGAGCCACGTAACAAGCGCGGCAAAGTGGCGAAGAAGGTGAAGGATGTGGTGAAACTGGCTATCAGCTTTACTGTCGTGAAGAATATTACAGCCGAAAACGGCGAACGTACTATTTATATACGTATCACAAAGCCGGATAATGATGTACTGACCAAGAGCGCATCCAATACTTTCCCTTATGAAAACCGTACATTGGTTTATTCTATCAAGAAGTATATTGAATATAATGGCGAAGAACAGAATATCAATGTATTCTGGGATGTAGAAGAATTCTTATATGCCGGAAATTATCGGGTCGACATCTTCGAAGGTGGTAATTTGATAGGCTCGCAGACATTTACGCTAAACTGATAGGCTTATAAATACACTTGGTAAAACGGGTCTTTTTATTATATTTTCTTTGTTTTGAGAAGTAAAGTCTGGGTGGGAAGGAAAAATGATATTGACTGACGTTGCCGAAAGGTGGGAAGATCCTTGTTTTTTGTGGGATGATAACGGAGAAGCCTATTTAGGGTGTAGCTAGTGGGGAGGATTGGCCTATGAACGGAATCGATATGGGTATGAACGGTATCAGTAAGCCTGTGCAAACCTGGACAAAATCGGACATAAACAAGACATCTGATCGAGTGTTACTCCAAACGGATGATGATTTTTCAACGGAAAAACCGGGATATCAGTGGAAATTCAATCATAACCCGGATTGCAATTTATATGATAGAACAGGATTGCCAGCTGCTCCTTTCAGGACAGACTGTTGGTAATTGCCCTTGCTTTTATTGGTGGATATGATATGGTTTTGAATCAAACAATTTTTTATGCGACTATAGAATGAACTCCGTCTACCATACCGTCTGCCACCTGTAACAAAATCGATTCAGTTTGTTTGGTGTCAGATAGCTATGATGTTTCAGATACTTGTTTCAGATCGATTGCAGATACTTTATCTGCAACACCACGTAGGCAATGAAATATTTTCGTGTAGGATATGAAATTCATTCTTTATGGATGAGAGGGCGTTTCTAAACGTTGAAACTCCGGTTCCAAGGCTGGAAACTGAAGTTTCTCCATAAGGAAACTAGAGTTTCTGCGTATGGAAACTAGAGTCTCTAAGCGTTGAAACTGAAGTTTCTAACTATGGAAACACCAAGAAACTTATGGCTCTGATCTTCTTAGTGAGTAAGAATAACTTTCCGAATCGGATAGATATTTCGGCAAAGAACAGCCATGTATCAATTCTAAATGATGCGAAACGGGAATACCCCTGTAATCTGTTTCTTATCGTCTGCCGTCTGCCCCCACATCATTTTACTGCGAAGCGTGTCAAAGAAAATATGATTAAAGCGTTTTACTACTTTGACACTGTAATCTGCCCGGCGGATAGTGAGTTGGGTGGTTTCTTTGCACGTTTCACTTCGGCCGTCAATGGCAACGAGGAAGTTATGGCTGCGGCTTTCCACGTCCAATGTGATTTCCCAATCGTCTCGGATAACGATAGGACGGACGTTGAGGCTATGCGGAGCTACGGGAGTAATAACGACGGTGTTGGAATGGGGCACCATGATAGGACCGCCTACACTTAACGAATAGGCGGTGGAACCGGTGGGCGTGGCAATCACCAGCCCATCAGCCTGATAAGTGTTCAGGTATGCGCCGTTGATGGCTGTCCGGATACTAATCATAGAAGAACTGTCCCGTTTGAGAACGGCAATTTCGTTGAGGGCATAAGGGGCATCTTGCAAATGCTTGTCGTCACAGATGAGTTGAAGTACGCTTCGTTCTTCCACGCTATATCTTCCGGATTCAATTTCATCGAAGGTTTCTTCCATTTCTTCTGGAGAAATGTCTGCCAGAAATCCCAGACGTCCGGTATTAATTCCTAGAATGGGAATCCCTTTCTTTCCTACGCGGCGGGCGGCTTTCAGAAACGTTCCGTCGCCTCCGATACTGATTTACCATATCGGCGGTAAAATTATCCCCGTCGAACAGATAGTCGGCATGAACATCCATTTTTAACTCTGCGGTCAGGAATTGATAAAAAGTCCCTGCACATACATACTTCCGCTTTTTTGTCTTCTCAACAGTTGGAATAGCCTGAGGGCATGCGAAGACTTCTTAGCTTGATAAGTATTTCCGAAAATGGCAAATTTCATAAGCGACATCATTAGTTATGGTTGCAAATTTGGCACTTTTTTTCTGAGATAGCCAATCAGTTTGCGAATATTCGGTTTGGCGATATAGTAAAAGTGCCCGTAACTTCAACGGTGCTTTCACAAAATGTAATGATTTGCATAGTATTACAAATATGCGTCGGGTGGAAGGAAAGTACACAAAAAAGTATGCTTATTCTGTGTTTTCTTGTGGTTTTCTACTTTAAATAACCAAAAAAGAGAACCTATAATGCGTTTCGTATTATTAGGCAACTAATAATAATATTTGTATTTTTGCGGCAAATATAACGTAGAACTATGACTAAATTAAGTGTAAACATAAACAAGATTGCTACACTAAGAAATGCTCGCGGGGGAAATGTGCCCGATGTAGTAAAAGTAGCGCTTGATTGTGAATCTTTTGGGGCTGATGGTATCACCGTTCATCCCCGTCCTGACGAGCGTCACATTCGTCGTTCTGATGTATATGACTTGCGTCCTCTGTTGCGGACTGAATTTAATATTGAAGGTTATCCGTCTCCGGAATTTATTGACCTGGTGTTGAAAGTAAAACCTCATCAGGTAACTTTGGTTCCCGATGATCCTTCACAGATTACTTCTAATTCCGGTTGGGACACGAAAGCAAATCAGGAATTCCTGACGGAAGTTCTCGATCAGTTTAACAGTGCCGGCATTCGTACTTCCGTTTTTGTGGCAGCCGATCCTGAAATGGTGGAATATGCGGCAAAAGCAGGGGCCGACCGCGTCGAACTTTATACTGAACCCTATGCAACGGATTTCCCGAAGAATCCGGAAGCAGCTATCGCTCCTTTTATCGAAGCTGCAAAGACTGCCCGTAAACTGGGTATCGGATTGAACGCCGGTCATGATTTGAGTCTGGTGAATTTAAATTATTTCTATAAAAACATTCCTTGGGTGGATGAAGTCTCTATCGGACATGCGTTGATTAGCGATGCACTGTATCTGGGACTCGAACGTACCATTCAGGAATATAAAAACTGTTTACGCTCATGAATGCAATGATCTTGTTAGCCCAAGGGGCTATGAATATGGCCGACTCGCTGGCTACTGCCAACCCCGTGCTGACGGAGGTAAACGCTCCCGAAATGAACATGCTTGATATGGCTGTCAAGGGTGGTTGGATTATGATTGTACTGGGTGTACTGTCTGTAGTCTGCTTCTACATCTTATTTGAACGTAACTATATGATCCGTAAAGCGGGAAAAGAAGACCCGATGTTCATGGAACGTATCAAGGACTATATCCATAGCGGTGAAATCAAAGCGGCCATCCAGTATTGCCGCACGATGAACACTCCTTCGGCACGCATGATAGAGAAAGGAATCAGCCGTCTGGGGCGTCCTATCAACGATGTGCAGGTTGCCATTGAAAATGTCGGTAACATCGAAGTTGCCAAACTGGAAAAAGGACTGACGGTGATGGCAACCATTTCCGGTGGTGCTCCGATGCTCGGATTCCTCGGTACGGTGACCGGTATGGTACGCGCATTCTACGAAATGGCGAATGCGGGAAGCGGAAATATTGATATAACCTTACTTTCCGGCGGTATCTACGAAGCAATGATTACTACTGTCGGCGGTCTGATTGTCGGTATTATTGCCATGTTTGCCTACAACTATCTGGTGATGCTGGTAGACCGCGTGGTAAACACAGATGGAATCTCGTACCATGGAATTTATGGACTTGCTGAACGAACCGGCTCAGAAGTGATTCGTATTCCCCGAACTTATAACTTTATAATAACTCATAAACGTGGGATTAAAAAGAAGAAATAGAGTATCGCCCAATTTCAGTATGGCTTCCATGACGGACGTCATTTTCCTGTTGCTGATATTCTTTATGATTACCTCTACGGTGGCGTCGCCCAATGACATAAAGGTGTTGTTGCCGCAAGGCAAGCAGCAGACCTCGGCCAAACCGCTGACGAGAGTCATCATTGATAAAGACCTGAACTTCTATGCCGCTTTCGGTAATGAGAAGGAGAAGCTGTACACCTTGAACGAACTGACTCCCTTCTTGCAGAGCTGTGCGGAAAAGGAGCCTGAAATGTATGTGGCGTTGTATGCGGATGAATCAGTACCTTATCGTGAAATAGTGCGGGTGCTGAACATTGCGAATGAGAATCATTTTAAGATGGTGCTGGCTACACGCCCGCCGGAAAATAAATAAGAAGAACGATGGACAGAAGAAAAAAGGGTGAATACGTAGGAGCGTTGGGTGCATTGTTGGTGCACGTGGCAGTGATTGCTCTTTTGATTCTGGTGAGCTTTACTGTCCCTCAACCGGATGAGGACGCAGGCGGAATCCCTGTAATGATGGGGAATGTGGATGCTGCGCGTGGCTTTGACGACCCATCGTTGGTCGATGTCGATGTGTTGGACGAAGAGGCTCCTGCTCAGACCCAGCCGGAACTCCCTTCGGAACAGGATTTGTTGACGCAGACCGAAGAAGAAACCGTCACTCTGAAACCGAAGACGGAGGAGCCCAAGAAGGAAACGGTAAAACCGAAAGAAGTAGTGAAACCGAAAAAGCCTGTGAAGAAGCCGGAGAAGACCGAGGCCGAGAAAGCGGCGGAAGCGAAACGCCTGGCTGAAGCGAAAGCGGAACGTGAACGTAAAGCTGCCGAAGAGGCCGCGAGAAAAAAAGTGGCCGGTGCTTTCGGCAAAGGTTCACAAATGACAGAGAACAAGGGGACATCAGCCGGTGGCACGGGAACGGAAGGCAGTAAGGAAGGTAATTCTTCCACCGGAGCAAAGACCGGAACGGGCGGTTACGGAACTTTTGACCTTGGCGGACGTTCTTTAGGTACGGGCAGTTTGCCCAAGCCTGCTTACAATGTGCAGGAAGAAGGACGTGTGGTGGTGAACATTACCGTGAATCCTGCAGGACAGGTTGTTGCAACCAGCATTAACCCTCAAACGAATACTGTAAACTCTGCTTTGCGGAAAGCCGCCGAAGATGCGGCCAGGAAAGCTCGTTTCAATACAGTGGACGGAGTGACCAACCAGACTGGAACCATCACTTATTATTTTAACCTGAGATAGTATCACTAATCAAAAATATAGGATTATGGGAACTGTATATGCTTTTTTTGCAGATGGCTTTGAAGAAATAGAAGCCTTTACTGCTATTGACACGCTAAGACGTGGCGGACTGAATGTGGAAATCGTATCCGTTACACCGGATGAAATTGTAGTAGGTGCACATGATGTATCTGTTCTTTGTGACATCAACTTCGATAATTGTGATTTCTTTGATGCCGAACTTCTGTTGTTGCCCGGAGGAATGCCGGGAGCAGCTACGCTTGATAAACATGAAGGATTGCGTAGATTGATTCTCGATTTCGCCGCCAAGAACAAACCGATTGCCGCTATTTGTGCTGCTCGATGGTACTGGGCAAGCTGGGTCTGCTGAAAGGGAAGAAGGCGACTTGCTATCCTAGCTTCGAGCAATATCTGGAAGGTGCCGAATGTATTGATGCTCCGGTTGTTCGTGACGGAAATATCATTACGGGTATGGGACCGGGCGCTGCCATGGAATTTGCTTTGACTATCGTTGACTTGTTGGTAGGTAGAGAAAAAGTAGACGAGCTGGTAGAGGCGATGTGCGTTAAACGCTAAGTTGTCCATGAAGAAATATGTAATCATTGTTGCCGGTGGAAAGGGCTTGCGTATGGGGAGCGACCTCCCCAAACAGTTCCTTCCTGTCGGCGGTAAACCTGTATTGATGCATACACTGGAAGTTTTCCGGAAGTATGATGCGGCAATTCAACTTATTTTAGTCCTTCCACGGGAGCAGCAGGACTTTTGGAAGCAGCTCTGTCGGGAACACGATTTCGATGTGGAACATCGGGTGGCAGACGGAGGAGAAACTCGTTTCCATTCGGTGAAGAACGGTTTGGCATTGGTGCAGGCTCCCGGGCTGGTGGGAGTGCACGACGGTGTCCGTCCGTTTGTCTCGGTAGAAGTGATCCGTCGTTGTTATGATTTGGCGGAACAGCACAAAGCGGTGATTCCGGTTGTTGATGTAGTTGAAACGCTGCGCCATTTAACGGAAGTCGGAAGCGAGACTGTGAGCCGCAATGATTATAAAATTGGTGCAGACGCCGCAAGTCTTTGACGTCGAACTATTGAAGCAGGCTTATGAGCAGGAATTTACTCCGTTCTTTACTGATGACGCCTCGGTTGTGGAAGCAATGGGCGTACCCGTGCATCTTGCAGCAGGTAACCGTGAAAATATAAAAATAACGACTCCTTTCGACCTGAAAGTCGGGAGTGCTCTTTTGTAAATGTTTGATTTAGTCACACGCGACATAAAATTTATCTCCGGTGTAGGTCCTCAGAAGGCGGCTGTATTAAATAAGGAGTTAGGAATCTACTCCTTGCATGATTTGATTTACTATTTCCCCTACAAATACGTCGACCGGAGCCGCATCTATTACATTCACGAGATAGATGGCAATATGCCGTATATCCAACTGAAAGGTGAAATCCTTGGTTTCGAAACGATTGGTGAAGGCCGGCAGCGTCGTCTCACAGCTCATTTCTCGGATGGTACGGGAGTCGTGGACTTGGTGTGGTTTCAGGGAATAAAATACATCCTCGGCAAATACAAACTTCACGAAGAATATATCATCTTCGGCAAGCCGACCGTATTCAACGGGCGCATCAATCTAGCTCATCCCGATGTAGACAAGACGGATGACTTGAAACTCTCCTCCGTGGGACTTCAACCTTATTATAATACAACGGAGAAAATGAAGCGCAGCTTCCTCAACTCTCACGCGATTGAGAAGATGATGGCAACTGTCATTCTGCAGATACAGGAGCCTCTGCCTGAGACTCTCTCTCCCAAACTGTTGTCGGAACATCACTTGATGCCTTTGACAGAGGCTCTGCGGAATATCCATTTCCCGACTAATCCCGATTTATTACGCCGGGCGCAATATAGGCTTAAATTCGAGGAACTCTTCTACGTACAGTTGAACATCTTGCGCTATGCCAAAGACAGGCAAAGAAGGTATCGCGGCTATATCTTTGAAAAAGTGGGCGACGTATTCAACACGTTTTATACAAAGAACCTTCCTTTCCAACTGACAGGCGCACAGAAACGAGTGCTGAAAGAAATTCGGAATGACGTGGGTAGCGGCCGGCAGATGAACCGTCTTTTGCAGGGAGATGTAGGTAGCGGGAAAACTTTAGTCGCCTTGATGAGTATGCTGCTGGCGTTGGATAACGGCTACCAGGCCTGCATGATGGCGCCTACGGAAATATTAGCGAACCAGCATTGCGAAACGATTAAGGAGTTACTGTTCGGTATGGATATCCGCGTGGAACTGCTGACGGGCTCTATCAAAGGAAAAAGGAGGGAAGCCATCCTCACCGGTTTGCTGACAGGAGATGTGAAAATACTGATCGGGACCCATGCGGTTATTGAGGATACCGTTAATTTTTCTTCTCTCGGTTTTGTGGTTATTGACGAACAACACCGCTTTGGCGTGGCGCAACGTGCCCGCCTTTGGAGTAAGAATATTCAACCGCCGCACGTGCTCGTCATGACCGCCACTCCTATTCCCCGGACGTTGGCGATGACTTTATACGGTGACTTGGATGTGTCCGTCATCGACGAACTGCCTCCGGGACGGAAACCGATTGCTACTGTTCACCAGTTCGACAACCGCCGGGAAAGCCTGTATCGCTCTGTACGCAAGCAGATTGAAGAAGGACGGCAGGTTTATATTGTCTATCCTTTAATCAAGGAAAGCGAGAAAATCGACCTCAAGAATCTGGAGGAAGGCTATCAGCATATTCTGGAAGAATTTCCCGAATGTACTGTATGTAAAGTGCACGGCAAAATGAAGGCTGCCGAAAAGGATGAACAAATGCAACTTTTCATTTCAGGCAAAGCGCAAATAATGGTTGCCACCACGGTTATCGAAGTCGGAGTGAATGTACCCAACGCTTCTGTAATGATTATTGAGAATGCCGAACGTTTCGGACTTTCACAACTCCATCAGTTGCGTGGCCGTGTGGGGCGCGGAGCCGACCAGTCTTATTGTATTCTGGTGACAAATTATAAACTGACCGAAGATACTCGTAAGCGACTGGAGATAATGGTGCGGACTAATGACGGCTTTGAAATAGCGGAAGCTTTTCGATTTGAAGTTGCGCGGTCCCGGTGACTTGAAGGGACGCAGCAGAGTGGTGTCGCCTTCGATTTGAAAATTGCGGGATATTGCCGTGACGGACAATTGCTGCAATACGTCCGTGCGATAGCCGAAGATATTGTAGAGCATGATCCCGGTGCACAGAGTCCGGAGAATGAAATACTGTGGCGGCAACTCAAATCCTTGCGGAAAACGAATGTTAACTGGGCTGCCATTAGTTGAAAAACGGTTAAACATACAGTTTATTTGCGGGAATGTGTTGCAAAACATATTTTGCTTCTATTCTCCCTATTCATAGGGATTTAACGCCTGAATGTTTGTCTTATTTCCGGCTAATCATCTGAAAAATAGTTAATAACTCTCTTGTTGTTTCATCGAAAAATGCTACCTTTGGAGGAATTTTTTTAGTAAATGTATCGTTTAACCATTAGAAAAGTCGTATATCATGCTTGAAAAAACGCTGGTCATTTTAAAGCCTTGTACCCTCCAACGGGGATTGGTTGGTGAGATTACTCATCGTTTTGAACGCAAAGGACTGCGGTTGGCCGGCATGAAGATGATGCAACTGACTGATGAATTATTGAGCGAACATTATGCCCACTTGAGCAGCAAGCCTTTCTTTCAAAGAGTGAAAGATTCCATGATGACAGCTCCTGTCATTGTTTGTTGTTTCGAAGGTGTGGATGCTATTCAAACTGTCCGTACGTTGGCGGGTCCGACAAATGGACGTCTGGCTGCCCCGGGAACTATTCGTGGGGATTACAGTATGAGCTTTCAGGAAAATATAGTTCATGCTTCTGATTCTCCAGAGACCGCAGCTATCGAGTTAACGAGATTTTTTAAACCGGAAGAAATATTCGATTACAAACAGGCGACATTTGACTACCTGTATGCAAATGACGAATATTAATTGAATTGACAAAGAACGAATGAATTTCAATTGTATTATTAAAACAGGATTGGTAGCTGTTGCGGCTATGGTTAGTTTGAGCTCTTTCTCACAAGACCTGATTGCTCGTCAAGCACCGATAGACAAGAAATTAAAAACAGTAGACTCTTTGGCCATTGCAGAAGCAAATCCGTGCCGAACAGTCGGAATATCCCGCCCTAAGTCTCTATCCAAACTGGAACAACCAGTATGTACATGCTTACGGAAATGCTATTATCCCTGATACGTATACAATCGACCTGACAGGTTTCCATATGCCAACTCCAAGTACAAAAATTACTTCACCTTTCGGACCCCGTTGGAGAAGAATGCACAACGGCCTCGACTTGAAAGTTAATATCGGTGATACAATTGTAGCAGCTTTCGACGGTAAAGTGCGTATTGTGAAATATGAGCGCAGAGGATATGGTAAGTATGTCGTTATCCGTCATGATAATGGATTGGAAACTGTATACGGACACTTGTCCAAACAACTGGTTGAAGAAAATCAGCTGGTCAAGGCCGGTGAAGTAATCGGATTAGGTGGTAATACCGGACGCTCAACCGGTTCTCATCTTCATTTTGAAACCCGTTTCCTCGGAATCGCAATCAATCCTATTTATATGTTCGACTTTCCGAAACAAGATATCGTAGCCGATACCTATACGTTCAGGAGGACTCAAGGTTCGAAACGTGCCGGTTCTCATGACACGCAAGTGGCTGACGGTACAATCCGCTATCATAAAGTTAAGAGCGGTGATACTTTGTCGCGTATTGCCAAGTTGCGTGGTGTATCAGTCAGTACACTTTGTAAGTTGAATCGTATCAAACCGACTACAACTTTGCGCATCGGGCAAGTTTTGCGCTGTTCATAAACAGCATTGCTTATAAAACAGTAATACAACAATACCTTTAGAAGAGGGCACTTTAATATAATTTAGAGTGCCCTCTTTCTGTTTTCACTTAATTATTGTTACCTTTGCGCACTATTTGGAAGAAAATGAAAGATACCAAGCAACAATTTGAACATGTCATCGCTATTTGCCGTGACTTATATTCCAAGAAGCTGCACGATTACGGGCCTGCATGGCGTATTCTGCGTCCGGCTTCGGTGACTGACCAGATTTTTATCAAAGCCAACCGGATTCGTAGTATTGAAACAAAAGGTGTAACTTTGGTTGACGAGGGAATTCGTTCCGAGTTTATTGCGATTGTCAATTACGGTATTATAGGGCTTATTCAGTTGGAACTGGGGTATGCCGAGTCTGCCGACATCAGCATTGAAGAAGCGTTGGCTTTGTATGATAAATATGTCAAAGAGGCTCTGGAACTGATGCTTGCCAAGAACCACGACTATGACGAGGCATGGCGCAGTATGCGTATCAGGCTCTTACACAGACTTGATTTTAATGAAAATATACCGTACCAAGCAGATCGAAAGTCTGTCTGGCAACACGTTGGTGTCCGAAGGAATCGACGCCAATTACATGGATATGATTAATTACTCTGTATTCGGATTGATTAAGATAGAATTTGAAGGCTAAGAATTTACATATCATTCAGGAGGTAATAGCGAATATCAGTCGCTTTATTTTGGCGGCTGCATTTATCTTTTCCGGATTTGTAAAGGCAGCAGTAGATCCACTGGGATTCCAGTACAAGATACAGGACTATCTGGCTGCATTCGGAATGGCTTCCTGGTTTCCTTCATTCTTCCCGTTATTGGGAGGTATCGCATTATCTGCCATAGAGTTTTCAATCGGTATCTTTTTGTTCTTTGGTGTCCGGAGAACAGTGGCTTCCACGTTGGCGTTGATGTTGATGAGTTTTATGACACCGTTGACATTGTATCTGGCAATCTTCAATCCGGTGTCCGACTGCGGGTGTTTTGGAGATGCTTGGGTGCTGACTAATTGGGAGACATTTATCAAGAACGTACTCTTGTTGCTTGCTGCAATCGGAGCGTTCAAAGGCAGGAAGATGTTGGTCCGCTTTATCAGTCAAAAAATGGAATGGCTTGTTTCTCTGTACACGCTGTTTTTTTTGTGTTTACGTTGTCGTTCTATTGTCTTGACCGTTTGCCGGTATTGGACTTCCGTCCCTACAAGGTAGGAAAGAATATACTGGAAGGAAATGACGATGCCGGAAGGAGCGAAGCCGAGTGTATATGAAAGTGTCTTTATTCTGGAAAAGAATGGCGAAAAGAAGGAATTTACGCTGGAGAATTATCCGGATAGCACATGGACATTTGTTGATACACGCACTGTACTCAAAGAAAAAGGATACGAGCCGGCTATTCATGATTTCTCTATGATAGAACTGAATACGGGAGAGGACATCACGGAAGATGTACTGACTGATATGGGGTACACATTCCTGTTGGTCGCCCACCGGATTGAAGAAGCGGATGACAGTAATATAGACTTGATTAATGAAGTCTATGATTACTCGGTGGAGCATGGCTATAAATTCTACTGTCTTACTTCCTCACCGGAAGAGCAGATAGAGTTGTGGAAGGATAAGACCGGTGCGGAATATCCTTTCTGCCAAATGGACGATATTACACTGAAGACGATGATTCGCTCTAACCCGGGATTGATGCTGATTAAGAATGGGACTATTCTGAACAAATGGAGTGACGAGGATATCCCGGATGAATACGTACTGACCGACAAACTGGAGAATCTGCCGTTAGGACAACAGAAGGTCGGTAATGATACGCATACGGTTGGCTTTGTGTTCTTGTGGTTTGTTATTCCATTACTGCTGGTGCTTGAGTAGATGTGTTGGTCGTTCGTCGTAGGGAAAGGAGAAATGCCAGAAAAGCTGCGGAAGCTAAGAAGCAAAAGAGTGAAGTGCAAAACATCGTTCCGAAGGTTGGTGAAGAACAAAAAGAAGAGGAGCCGGTTACTGATGGCAGTGATGATTGATAAATTGATACTATCTTCATCTTCCGGAAGGAGGGAGTGGAGATACTACCGAGACTGATTGTCCGGCTTTGATATAAAGAATGGAAATGGATTTATTAACCCTTTAAATAAAAAACAAAATGAGAAAGAACATTGTTGCAGGAAACTGGAAAATGAACAAAACCCTTCAAGAGGGTATCGCTTTGGCAAAAGAACTGAACGAAGCATTGGCTAATGAAAAGCCTAACTGTGATGTAATCATCTGTACTCCGTTTATCCACCTGGCTTCTGTTACTCCGTTGGTAGACGCTGCCAAGATTGGTGTAGGCGCTGAAAACTGTGCAGATAAAGCATCTGGTGCTTATACAGGTGAAGTTTCTGCTGAGATGGTCGCTTCTACAGGTGCAAAATATGTAATCCTGGGTCACTCTGAACGCCGTGCTTACTATGGCGAAACAGTAGCTATCCTCGAAGAAAAAGTAAAATTGGCTTTGGCTAACGGTCTGACTCCGATTTTCTGTATCGGTGAAGTATTGGAAGAACGCGAAGCTAACAAGCAGAACGAAGTAGTAGCTGCTCAAATGGAATCTGTATTCTCTTTGTCTGCTGAAGACTTCTCTAAGATTATCCTGGCTTACGAACCTGTTTGGGCAATCGGTACAGGAAAAACTGCTACTCCGGAACAAGCACAGGAAATCCATGCTTTCATCCGTTCAATCGTAGCTAACAAATATGGCAAGGAAATCGCTGACAACACTTCTATCCTTTATGGTGGTAGCTGCAAGCCTTCCAACGCTAAAGAACTGTTCTCTAACCCTGACGTAGATGGTGGTCTGATTGGTGGTGCCGCTCTTAAAGTATCTGATTTCAAGGGAATCATTGATGCTTTCAACGCGTAATTAAAACTTATTTCGGGCACGGGCGAATTATATAGTCCGTGCCTAAATACAATTATCAAATGAAGAAACTAGCTTTACTTATCTTGCTGTTTGTTTTGGCTGGCGCCAGTGCACAGGCACAGAACATTGTGAAAAGCCTCGAACGTAACGTTCCGGGACAAGGAAAGGTGACCATTCACCAAGATCCCCGCATTGAAGCGATGATTGGTATGGAACGTCTTGCAACCGGTGAACAGAAAGTCATGAAGGGTTCCGGCTTCCGGATACAGGCGTATGCCGGTAACAATACTCGTCAAGCAAAGAATGATGCTTATCGTGTGTCATCACAGGTAAAAGTGTATTTCCCGGAGCTGGCAGTGTATACGTCGTTCAATCCGCCCCGTTGGCTTTGTCGTGTGGGTGATTTCCGGAGTATAGAAGAAGCTGACGCGATGATGCGCAAAATGAAAGCTACTGGTGTGTTTAAAGAAGTTTCTATTGTAAAAGACGAGGTTAATATTCCTTTATAAATCTATCATGTTAGGAAAAGAAGAAATTGTCTCTCCAAATCTGGAGGAGTTGAAAAGTCATTATCACAGTATTATTACCTTGTTGGGCGAAGACGCCGAACGGGAAGGTTTGTTGAAAACTCCGGAACGGGTGGCTAAAGCAATGTTGAGTTTGACAAAAGGTTATCACATGGACCCTCACGAGGTGCTCCGTTCTGCTAAATTTCAGGAAGAATACAGTCAAATGGTGATTGTGAAGGACATTGATTTCTTCTCTCTTTGCGAGCATCACATGCTGCCGTTCTACGGAAAGGCACACGTGGCTTATATTCCCAACGGCTACATCACCGGGCTGAGTAAGATTGCTCGTGTAGTCGATATCTTTTCTCACCGCTTGCAAGTGCAGGAACGTATGACGTTGCAAATCAAGGAATGCATCCAGGAAACATTAAACCCGCTGGGGGTAATGGTGGTAGTGGAAGCTAAACATATGTGTATGCAAATGCGTGGTGTGGAAAAACAAAACTCAATTACTACTACTTCTGACTTCACAGGGGCTTTCAACCAGGCAAAGACGCGTGAAGAATTTATGAATCTTATCCAACACGGAACAACATTATAGGGGAAGTTGCCGTGAAATGGATAAAGTTATGCTCCGGCATCAATGAGAAAAGGTATTTGGTTTTGATAAAGGAGATGCTTCCTGTCGGAGGCTGCCGCACATATGGCGACGAAAATAATTTATCGCAATACGACTCTGTCTCCCAAACGTTTTGCCATAATACTTTGTATCCCTCTCAAGTCATTATAACGTATCATTAACGCATTACATTTTTCTTCGTCATGTGCAAGAGCCGGATCCTGCAAGGCATAAAGCATGTGTTTTAATTCTTCCGTGACAATAGCATATTTGAAATTAATCATCAACATCGGAACCAGTTCGTAGAGCCGTTCTTCATCTGTCACAATCTTCTGGGACTTGGAGTGGTATTTGCTAAGTTGATAGCGGACATTAATCAGGTCTACGCTCAATTTGCTGATGACAGGATCGGGATGTGCCAGAAAATATCGTTCCGCTACGAATCCGACATTATGTATATGTGCGGCAGCCTCCGACAGGATTTGCCGGTGCAACGGGTTGTGGAAAGCCAGATCGTCTTCCTTTAAATCGTTGATAACATATTCAATTACGGTTACCGGAACTTCATTCCCTTCCTCATCTGTTAGGTTACACATAATCTTTTCTCCGTAACGGACCACGGCCTGTAAAATCAACCGTTCAAATTTATAGAACTCCTGTCCCTCTTTACCTTCCTGTGGGGATGTAAGAAGCGTAATTGTCTTCTTGCAGGGCAGGTGGAACGTTCAGATAGTTACCGTCGCCATCTACTTCGGGAGCTAGCATGACATCTTCAGGAGGCATAGGTATGCCGTTGTCGGAAGAGGGAGATGCAGTTGCACCGCCTTGTGTCATGTTAGCCGTTCTTTCAGCGATACGGCGGTCACGTTCTGTTTGTTCAGCTCGTTTCTCCGCTTGCGTTTCCCGTCTTTTGGCTACTTCCGATACCAGTAATTTATCTTCTACGTGCAGCAGCTGCGCACATTTCTTTGATATAGACGTCGCGTACAATCGCTTCCGGTATGACGGAGATGCTTTGCACCAGATTGCCGATAAGCTCTGCACGTTTGATCGGGTCTTTTCCGGCATCTTCCAGTAATAAGTTGGTTTTAAAACGGATAAAGTCAGTTTCATGTTCTGCAATGAAGGCTTGAAACTCCGTGGAGTTATGTTTGCGGGCAAAAGAGTCCGGGTCGTCACCGTCGGGAAGAAGGCAGACTTTGATGTTCATTCCTTCTTCAAGGAGCATATCAATGCCGCGGATAGAAGCCTTGATACCTGCTGCGTCCCCGTCGTAAAGTACGGTCATGTTGTTGGTGAAGCGGTGAATCAGACGGATTTGCCCCGGTGTCAGCGCAGTGCCCGAAGAGGCCACCACATTTTCTATACCGGACTGGTGCATGGATATGACGTCCGTATAGCCTTCCACAAGAAAACAACGGTCTTGTTTCACAATCGCCTGTTTGGCAAAATAAATGCCGTATAATTCGTTACTTTTATGATAGATTTCCGATTCGGGAGAGTTGACATACTTCACTTTTACTCCTTTTGTGGCACTGGCAAGTACACGTCCACCGAAGGCAACTACTTTGCCGGAGAGAGTGTGGACAGGGAAAATGACACGTCCCCAGAAACGGTCCCGCAAACGGTGGTCGTCGGTTTCGTAGCAGAGTCCGGTTTTTACCAGATATTCTTTCTTATATCCTTTTTGTAGCGCTTCCTTGGCAAGTGCATCGTGGCTCTCGGTACAATATCCCAACTGGAATTTCTCGATGATATCATCCCGAAACCGCGGTTGCGAAAGTAAGCCATACCGATACTGCGACCGTCTACGTGGTTCTTCAGTATATTCTGAAAATAGTCGCGGGCGAAGTTATTGACAATGAACAGACTCTCGCGCTCACTTTGCACCAGCTTTCTCTTCATCGCTCAACTCTCTTTCTTTAATTTCGATATTATACTTCTTGGCAAGGTATCTCAGTGCCTCCGGATAAGACATCTGTTCGTGCGCCATGATAAAGTGCACGGCGTTGCCCCCTCTGTCCGCAGGCGAAACATTTGCAGAGTCCTTTAGCGGGTGAAACATAAAAGGAAGGAGTTTTGTCACTGTGGAACGGGCACAAACCAACATAATTGACACCGCGCTTGCGCAGGGTGACAAAATCTGAAACGACATCCATAATCTGTGCCGCATCCAATATCCGGTCTATGGTAGCTTGATCTATCATTCTTTCTTTTCTCCTGTGAATCCGTTTTTGCGGATACAAAGGTACACATAAAAAAATCCCCTGCAAAGAACTTTTTGCAGGGGACCGTTAAATCTTACCTATATCGGCCGGGGATTATTTAATCTTTTCCCGGATCTTCGTCAGATACTTTTTCATGCCTTCCGCATCTTTATTCTCGATGATTTCGAGAAGGTTCTTCAGCTCTGTCCGGATATTGGTTACTTGGCCCGGAGTGCGCGGGTTGAACAGGATTTCCTGAAGCAGGTAGTCGTCTTCGCTGAGCAGTCCTTTGGCAATGGCCATGTGTTTTTTGAAAGTAGTTCCCGGTGCTTCCTGATGTTTCATAACCGCTGCGAATACGAAAGTCGAAACGAACGGGATAGACAGGGAGTAGGCTACCGTTTCATCGTGTTCATCGAAAGTATATTCGAAGATGTTCAGTCGCAATGTCTGATACAGGTCTTTGAAGAATATCTTTCCGAGGTGGTCTCCTTCACTGATGATAATGGCATTTTCGCTGCTTAGGTTGCTAAGGCTGGCGAAAGTCGGGCCAAACATCGGGTGACTGGATACATATCGGAAGCCGCTTTCTTCGTAGAACTTCTTCAATCCTGTTTTTACAGAGGCAATATCACTAATGATGCAGTCTTTGGGCAGTACGGGCAGCACTTTGCGAAAAGCGTCCAACGTGTACTTTACTGTCACGGCATTTATGACCAGTTCGGGCTCAAATTCCTTAATCTCCTCCAATGTGGTGAAACGATACGTGTTATAGACGAAACGCAGTTGGTGCGGGTTGACGTCGAACACGGCCGTCTCATGTTGAAAGCCAATATGTCAGTAAAGAAGGAGCCCATTTTGCCGGCTCCGAGGATTAATATTCTCATATTCTTATTTATTAAAGTTTCGCATATACTGCCTTCCGTATGGCTTTCTCTCTCAGAGGGAAGGGTACCGGTAGGGATGAGGTATATTTTTCTTTTAAAAAGGTATATTCATTATTTTTCCTACCACCTCCCCCTACGGGTACTCCTCCTTCCCGAAGGAGGAGAAGCTATGCAGAAAGCTTACGAAGCTTCAGTTTATTACCTGATTATTTATTAATAATTTCCATTTGTTGACGAACGGATTCTTCATGGATTGCTTCAAATATTTTTTTCATAAACTCTGCATCCATGCCGCATTGTTCACCTTGTGCACCGCGCTTTTCAAGAATCTCATTATAACGTCCGGCCTGGAGAACGGTGATTCCGTGTTCTTTCTTGTAAGTACCGATTTCGCGGGCGATGCGCATTCTTTTTGCTAATTCCTGAATGATGTTATCATCGCATTCATCGATTTGCTTACGAAGTTGGGACAAGCTTTCGGTAGTCTGGGTTTCGGTGCGGATAACCAGTAAATTGAGGATGTAGTCGAGTACGTCCGGGGTCACTTGTTGTGAAGCGTCGCTCCATGCGCAATCCGGGTTACAGTGACTTTCCACAATCAGACCGTCGAAGTTCAGGTCCATAGCCTGCTGGCAAAGCGGGGCTATCAATTCACGCTTTCCTCCGATATGGCTCGGGTCGCAGAAGATAGGCAGATTAGGAATGCGGCGACGCAATTCGATAGGAATGTGCCATTGGGGGAGGTTGCGGTATATCTTTTTATCGTAGCTGCTGAAACCGCGGTGGATAGCACCCAGACGTTTCAGACCTGCATTGCTGATACGTTCCAAAGCTCCGATCCACAGCTCAAGATCCGGATTCACGGGATTCTTGACCAATACCGGGATATCAACACCTTTCAATGCATCGGCGATTTCCTGTACGGCGAAAGGGTTGGCAGTGGTACGTGCGCCTACCCAAAGAATATCGATTCCGGCTTTCAGGCATTCGTAAACGTGCTTGGCAGTAGCTACTTCAGTAGAAACATACATTCCTGTTTCCTTCTTCACTTCTTTCAACCAGGCAAGACCCTCTACACCGATTCCTTCGAAACCTCCCGGTTTGGTACGTGGTTTCCAGATTCCGGCACGGAATATTTTCTGTCCTTTGGCTGCCAGTTGTCTGGCGGTATCCATTACTTGTTCTTCAGTCTCTGCGCTACATGGGCCGGCGATGACGATTGGTCTTTTGGCTTCTATGCCCGGTAATAAAATTGATTCGAGTTCCATATTCTTATTTGTTTTTTATTCTTTTAATTCTTTCCAGTGCTTCTGCTAACTTATTGTCTTTGCAGCAGAGCGAGATACGGATATATCTTGCTCCGTTGCTGCCGAAGATAAATCCCGGTGTGATGAACACTCTCGCTTCATGCAATACTTTCTCCGTCAGTTCTTCCACATCCTTGCAGGAATCGGGTATCTTGCCCCAGAGAAACATACCGACTTGTTTCTCATCGTAGGTGCAACCGAGTACTTTCATTATTTCACCGGCAAGGTGACGGCGGTTCCGGTAGTTTCGGTTGTTTCCGTCGTACCAGTCGGCTTCGGCTTCCAGGGCGGTTGCAGCGGCCAGTTGCATGGCGCGGAACATTCCACTGTCGATGTTGCTTTTCACTTTCAATATCCATTGTACGAATTCGGGATTTGACGCTAACATTCCGATACGCCAGCCCGGCATATTGTGGCTTTTTGCTCATGGAATTGAATTCAATACAACATTCTTTAGCTCCCGGCACGCTCAGAATACTAATTGGCTTTTCGTTTAGGATAAAGCTGTACGGATTGTCGTTGACAATCACGAGATTCTTCCGGCGGGCAAAGTCAACGAGACGTTCATACAGTTCCGGAGTGGCGTTTGCGCCTGTCGGCATATTCGGTAATTGGTCCACATCAACTTTACGCGGCCCAAATCCATATTCTCCAGAGTTTCGAAATCGGGCATCCAGCCATCTTCCTCTTTCAGGTCGTAGTTGATAACTTCCGCGCCGAGTATCTTGCTCAAAGAAGTATAAGTGGGATATCCCGGGTTCGGTACCAATACCTGTTCTCCCGGATTGACGAAAGCCAGTGTGACATGGAGGATTCCTTCCTTCGAGCCGATTAAAGGTTGTATTTCCGTGTTCGGGTTCAGGTCGACTCCATACCAGCGTTGATACCATGCTGCGAAACCTTTGCGAAGTTCGGGGATACCTACATACGGTTGGTAACCGTGTCCGTTCGGGTCGTGGGCATTATTGCACAATGTTTCGATTGTCTTTTCCGAAGGTGGCATATCAGGGCTTCCGATACCCAGACTTATCACGTCTTTTCCTTCCGCATTCATTTGTGCTACTTCTTTCAGTTTCTTAGAGAAGTAGTATTCGCTTACACTTGCCAGTCTGTCGGCGGGAGCGATCTTATACGTTTGATTTACCTTCTGCATATTCGCCTAATATTTTAAGTTCTTTGGTTAATGGAGTGATTGCTGCGATCGATTGTTTGTATCTCAGATAGTCGTTGAAAGCTACGTCCACATAAAACTGGTATTCCCATTCCCGTCCGATAATCGGCAACGACTGTATCTTAGTGAGGTTGATGTTGTAAAACGACAGGATAGACAACACTTGTGACAAGCTGCCTTCCGAGTGCGGCAGTGTGAATACCATGTTCGCCTTATTGATCGTGTTTGTACGGTGCTGGCGGAGTTCGTCCACTTGCCACGGGTCGGCAACGACTAGAAAACGGGTAAAGTTATGCTTATTTGTTTCGATACCTTCTTGAAGGACTTTCATTCCATAACGTTCGGCGGCTATCTTGGAGCAGATAGCGGCGTGTCCTTTCAGATTTCCGTTCTTGATAGCCTCTGCGCTGCGTGCCGTATCTTCACCTTCCACTACTTTTAGTTGTGGGTGCTGGTTCAGGAAATCACGGCACTGCATCAGGGCGATAGGGTGGGAGTTGACTTCCGTCAGGTCTTCCCAACTTTCATCGGGCAGGCAGACGAAGCTGTGCGAGATGCGCAGTTTGTATTCACCGATAATTTGTGTACCGCTTTGTCTCAACAACTCGTTGTTGTGCAGCAAGCTGCCTGCAATCGTATTCTCTATGGCTAGCATTCCGATAACCTGACTGTCTTTACGTATCGAGGTAAACACGTCTTCGAAACTGGCACAACAGATTAACTCTATTTCTTCTCCCTCGAAGTACTTGTGTGCGGCGATATCGTGATATGAGCCGAGTGTTCCTTGAATTGCTATTTTTTTTCATTGTTATAAATGTATTATATAAAAAAATCCCGCGTCCATATTGGAGCGGGATTCATATGATTGATTTCTCTTATTCAGTCCTTAAGCATCATGTCACTTGATACATACAAACTCCCGCTCTACTTTCTGGCTAAAGTAAAAGTAAAAAAAGAAGTAATATGCATAAGTAAATGATCTCATACGAGTCTTTGTTTTTTTTTTGGTTTCTAATTCTGGGGCAAAGTAATACTTTTCTGCTAAACGCAAACAAAAAAGCGATACTTTTTTTTTTCTCTGCAAAAAAGAATGAAAAAGACATGGGATACCCTCTGTCGGAACGGGTTGAATGACTTCCGCCAATCAGAAGATTCCCGGCAATGCTTCCTGTTTTGGGCCGAGGTTCTTGAATTCTCCGTTCAGGCTGGCCTCATCTTTCGGATTCAGTTCCAATGACCTCTTCATATCTTCTACAGAACCGTCTTTATCTCCATTCAGCAGTTTGGCGCGGCCGCGTTCTTTGTATGCTTCTGCAAAGTTGGGGTTCAGTTCGATTGCTTCGTCGAACAGACTGATAGCTTCTGTCAACTTCTTCTGGTTGATGAAAAGTTGTCCCAGGTAGAGATATGCCTGTTCGTTGAAAGGATTCACTTCTGTTACAAGTTTGTAGTCGGCTTCTGCTTCTTCTTCCTGTCCGTTGGCTTCTTTCACTTTGCCGCGCAGGAGGATAGCGGTTTCTTCTTCCGGGTTCTGTGCCAGTACGGCGTCAATGTCTTCCATTGTTTCTTTATATTGCTTCATTTTCAGCAATGCTTCCGCACGCATCAGGCGGGCTTCGAGGAAATCATCTTTCAAGGCAATCGCTTTTTGTCAGGTGGGCAATCGTCATTAGGTCGTCGTCCTGTCCTTTACGGGCTTTGCCTAACAGATAGTGTGCCACTGCATTTCCCTCCTCGATAGCGATCGCTTTGCTGGCAGCTTCTTCCATTGCTTTGTAGTCCTCCTGTATGAAGCACACATTGGCCAATGTCAGGAATGTGTTTGTCACATGAGGTTCCATGATTGCCATTTTTTCCAGCAGTTCGCGGGCCTTTTCGGTTTCGCCCGTCTGGATATAAAGCTGGCTGAGATAACCCATTGTCTCGAAATCTTCTTCGATAGCAAGGGCCTCTGTGAAACATTTTACTGCGTAATCCGGACGTCCCATACGTTGTGCACGCAGACCGTCATATTTGAAGATCTCGAATCTTTTCCGGTCGTTTTTCTGTTTTTCACTTTCCGGTGTTTCTGACTTTCCGGAGAAGAAAGATTTAAAAAAGTTCGGCATGATGATATGTTGTTTTTGAGTTTATCTGCAAATGTAATAACTTATTTTGATATATGTAACATTCCGTCCTGCATCTTCAACTCACCTTCTTCCAATAAATATTGGATTACCCGGCTGATATCTTCTCTTTCTGCTTCAATGGCATTCGCTATTCCGGCAGGGGGCAAACTTTTCCGGGCAAGCAGTTCCAGGATTTGTTTTCTCATTTCTCTGAAAGAGTCTTCGGGCAGGCAGTCCGTTTCGTGACGATTCAGACAGACGTCGCATTGCTTGCAGTTATGCTCATTTTTTTCTCCGAAATAACGAAGCAACATCCGGCTCCGGCAAACGCTTTCGGAAGTGACATATTCTTCCATGGCTTTGATACGTGCTTCGTACCGGGCTTTGCGCTCTTCGTAGACAGAAGCCGGAATGTGCAGGTAACGTAGTTCCAGCCGCTCGCGCGTGTATATTATATAAGGTGTCTTTTTGTGCGGGATATAATCTACGATACGGCGTTTGGTCAGTGTCACCAATATATTATAAATTTGCTGGCGTGTCAATCCGGTGCGGATAGCCAGTGTGTCTTCGCTGATATAAGCATAATCGGTAAATACTCCCGTGTAGGAACGGAGAATGGTCTGTATCAGAGTTTCCGCTTCCGTACCCATTTCCCGTAGTTTATACAGCTCGTCCCGCCGGATTGTAAAAAGAATGCGGGAAGCATTGTCCTGTTCGTCCGTATACTCCAGATAGCCGGCTTGCGTCAGTATTTTCAACGCACTGTCCACCGGCACGGGGAAGTATTTGAACTTCCTGCAAAATTCTTCCAGGTTGAACTCACGGATACATTGGAATCCGTCACCCATGGCCATTTGGTAGTAATATTGCAGATGTTCGTATACCTGGAGGATATATTCTTTTTCGGGGAAAGTGTCCGCCACCCGTTTGTGCAATGTCATTTTGTCGGATTTGGCATACAGGATAACGGCATAGGCTTTCAGCCCGTCCCTTCCTGCCCGTCCGGCTTCTTGAAAGTACGCTTCGGGAGAGTCGGGAAGGTCGATATGCAGTACGATACGGACATCAGGCTTGTCGATGCCCATGCCGAAAGCGTTGGTGGCTACCATGACGCGGATTTCTCCGTTTTGCCAGCGTTTCTGCCGGAGGTCTTTTACGGCATTGTCCAGTCCGGCATGATAGAAGTTGGCGGTAATGCCTTCCTGCATTAATAATTCGGTGATTTCTTTGGTGCGTCTCCTGTTGCGGACATAGATAATTGCGCTGCCGTCTATCCTTTTCAGGATATGTAGCAGTTCTCCCGTCTTATTGTCCGTTTTGCGGACGATATATGCCAGATTCTTCCGTTCGAAACTCATACGGAAAACATTCTCTTCGCGAAAGTTCAGCCGTGACTGAATATCTTTTACGACTTCCGGAGTAGCCGTTGCCGTTAGTGCCAGCACCGGAACACCCGGCAGCAGTTCCCGTATTTCTGCTATCTTCAGGTAAGCCGGACGGAAATCATACCCCCATTGTGAGATACAGTGGCTTTCGTCTACCGTAATCATGGAGACCTTCATTGAACGAAGTTTGATACGGAATATTTCCGTATCCAGCCGTTCCGGAGAGATATAAAGGAACTTATAGTCGCCGAAGATACAGTTTTCCAGCGCAGTGACAATCTCCTGACGTGTCATGCCGGAATATATGGCGAGCGCTTTGATTCCGCGTTTGCGCAGATTCTGCACCTGGTCTTTCATCAGGGCGATGAGGGGTGTAATGACAATACAAAGTCCACTCTGGGCGAGAGCGGGCACCTGGAATGTGATAGATTTACCACCTCCGGTCGGCATTAACCCCAGCGTGTCCTTACCTTCGCCTATACTGGTGATGATCTCCTCCTGCAAGTCGCGGAAGGAGTCATATCCCCAATATTGTTTTAATATCTCCTGATACTTATTCAATCGGCTTTATATCTTCGATTTGAAGTTGGACTTTCGCCACGCTTGTGCGTGTTTTCTTCAATGGTGTAACAAATGTCGAAGGAGCGCTTTGTCTTGATATAGCGCACGTGCGAACTTTGTCCGAATGCGATACCGTTCATTACATTGTTCGACTTGTTGTCAACCAGTTCCAATTTGATATGTTCCTGGTCGCGTCCCACCACTTTGCTTGTACCGTAGTCATATACATGATGCGTACAGAAAATCGGCTTCATATTGTCCGGGCCGAAAGGATTGAACTTCTTCAGGTCACTGAAGAACCTGGGCGTAATATCCCTGAAATCAATTTCAGCATCGATGTCGATTACCGCACTGGTCTGTTCGGGCAGGATATGCTGCGAAACGAAGTCCTCGAACCGCTTGGTGAAAGCCTCCACATTCTCTACTTTCATGGATAATCCGGCAGCGTATGTATGCCCTCCGAAGTTCTCAAGCAAGTCGCGGCAATGTTCGATCGCCTTATAAACATCAAAACCGGAAACGGAGCGTGCCGAACCAGTTGCCATGTCATCTGTCCGTGTCAGTACAACGGCGGGACGATAATAAACTTCTGTCAGGCGGGAAGCTACGATACCGATCACCCCTTTGTGCCATTCTTCATTGTAGAGAACGATAGAACGCCGTTCGGCCAACCCTTCCAGATTGGCGACAATGTTGTTGGCTTCTTCCGTCATGCTCTTGTCGAGGTCCTTGCGGGTTTCGTTGTACTGGTTGATTTGTCCTGCTTTCTCCAGTGCAACCGAGAAATCTTTCTCCGTGAGCAGGTCGACAGCTTCTTTTCCATTCTGGATACGTCCCGAAGCATTGATGCGCGGTCCGATTTTGAACACGATATCGCTGACAGTGATTTCCCGTTCGGAGAGTCCGCAGACGTCAATAATTGCTTTCATTCCCACACTCGGATTACTGTTCAGCTGTTTCAGTCCGTGAAAAGCAAGAATACGGTTCTCGCCCATAATCGGCACGATGTCCGAAGCGATACTTACCGCTACCAGATCGAGCAGAGGAATCAAGTGATGAAACTCGATACCGTTGCTGATAGCAAATGCCTGCATGAACTTGAAACCGACACCGCAGCCCGAAAGGTGTGTGTACGGATACGTATTGTCCGGACGTTTGGCGTTTAGGATGGCTACGGCAGGAGGAAGGATGTCATCCGGCACGTGGTGGTCACAGATGATAAAATCAATACCTTTCTCTTTGGCATACGTTATTTCCTCCACTGCTTTGATGCCGCAATCGAGTACAATAATCAATCCTACACCGGTTTCAGCGGCATAGTCCACTCCTTTTTTTAGAAATGCCATACCCTTCGTTATAGCGGTCGGGTATGTAATAATCCAAGTTCGAATAGAACTGTTGGATAAACTTGTAGACTAGTGCTACGGCGGTAGTTCCGTCTACATCATAATCTCCATAAATCAGAATACGCTCTTTCTTTCCCATAGCCTTATTCAGACGTTCTACTGCAATATCCATGTCGTTCATCAGGAACGGATCGTGCAGGTCGGGCAATTGCGGGCGGAAAAACTTCTTGGCGTCAACCGCCTTCGTTATTCCCCGTTGTACCAAAAGTTGTCCAAGTATCGGGCTAATCCCTAATTCCTGGGCCAATGTCTGGCTTGTCTCTGCCTGTTCGGGTGTAATGGGTTGATAATTCCATTTGTGATTCATTTTATATATTGTTTTTTCTTTTTCTGCTCTCAGGGGTCAGAAAGGCACTTCTTCCCAACAAGGGGTAAAAGTACGAAAAAAACCGGAGGTGAGTGTAGATATGACGAAAATATTTCAAAGGGGATAGAAAATCGGAAGTTTGCTAATGGTGGCATTAAGTGTTTACGGTGGCTTTTTAATAGATGACTTCTTTGGCATTAAGATCAAAGTTCTCCGGCATTAAGACTAAACTTCTCTTGGATAAGGATTGAACTTTTTCGTATAGGAATCAATCTATAAACGCAAGTTCTGTTTTTTATAAACGAAACTTTCATTTATAAAAACGAAACTTTCATTTTTATAATCAAAGCTTGCGTTTATAGATTGATGTTAGGCAACGATAACTTTGTCACTGGATGGGCGGAAGTTTGTAATAAACAGACAGCAACTTTGCTATACTCTTATGATAAATAAAGATTCTGATCCTGTTGGAGTGCGGCTATATATATGACTTATAAAACCAGCCTCTTTCCAATATGATAAGGTTGGAAAGAAAGAGCTGGTTTTGATATTGAGAGGTATATGTTTTTATTTCTTCTTTCTTAAATCCCTGCCTTCATACTTGCAGATCGCTTCTATCCATTCCTCCGTCAGAGGCATGGACTCATGTCTCTCTAGGTCGAAAGTCACCATGATTGATTTGCAGATACATTTTATCTCGTTCGTCTTTGTGTCGATCACCCGTTGGAGCAGATGAAAGCTTTTCGTTCCTACTTCGGAAACGGCAGTCTGTACGGCGATATGGTCTGATGCGAAGATCTGTTTGACGAAATCTGCTTCGATATGGACAACGACAATGCCAGTCTTCTCCCAGTCGACTCCGGGACATACGGAAGCGAAGTATTCAGTCTTGCCCAAATCGTAAAAAGAAAAATAAACAGTGTTGTTGACGTGACCGAATTTATCTACGTCATTGAAGCGCAACTGAATAGGTAGCGTGTGGTGAAATACGATTTCTTCCATTGTTTTCACTTAATCTTTTTTTTGAATTCGACGCAAAAGTAGTACTTTTGCGTGTTATTCTCAACTGAAATTACTCAAGAAATGATAGAAGATATTAAAAAAGCCTGTCAGGTGATGAATGAAGGAGGTGTCATCCTTTATCCTACCGATACCGTTTGGGGCATAGGCTGTGACGCGACTAACGAAGAAGCTGTACGTCGGGTATATGAGATTAAGAAACGTGCCGATAGTAAGGCTATGCTGGTACTGGTGGACTCTCCCGTGAAGGTGGATTTTTATGTACAGGATGTTCCTGATGTGGCATGGGATCTGATAGAAGTTGCCGATAAACCATTGACGATTATCTATTCCGGTGCACGCAATTTGGCTCCGAACCTGCTTGCGGAAGACGGAAGCGTGGGAATCCGTGTGACGAATGAAGCGTTTTCCAAACGTCTTTGCCAGCAGTTCCGCAAGGCAATCGTGTCTACATCAGCCAATGTAAGCGGCCAGCCGGGGAGCTGCCAACTTTAGTGAAATCAGTGACGAGATCAAATCGGCAGTAGACTATATCGTCGGCTATCGTCAGGACGATATGAGCAGACCGAAACCCTCAAGTATTATAAAACTGGACAAAGGTGGAGTGATTAAGATAATTCGCGAATAAATGAAAGAGGAAAAACTTAGTTTATTGCAGCGTTGCATCAAGTGGCGGGAAAATAATATCAAGGAGAAACAGTTTATCCTGATATTGAGTTTTCTGGTGGGGATTTTCACTGCGTTTGCCGCTTTACTATTGAAGTTCTTCATTCACCAGATACAGAAAACTTCTTAACAGATAATTTCAATGCGACGGAAGCCAACTATTTGTATCTGGTGTATCCGGTAGTCGGGATTTTTTCTTGCAGGCTGGTTTGTGCGTAACATTGTGAAGGATGACATCAGCCATGGGGTCACCAAGATTCTGTATGCTATCTCCCGTAGGCAGGGACGCATCAAGCGGCATAACATTTGGTCGTCTACCATTGCCAGTGCCATTACGATCGGATTCGGCGGATCGGTAGGGGCGGAGGCGCCGATTGTGCTGACGGGGTCGGCGATCGGTTCCAATTTGGGCAGTGTGTTCAAAATGGAGCACCGGACGTTGATGTTGCTGGTAGGATGTGGCGCGGCAGGTGCGATTGCCGGAATCTTTAAGGCTCCGATCGCCGGACTGGTGTTTACGCTGGAAGTCCTGATGATAGATCTGACTATGTCTTCTTTACTCCCGTTGCTGATTTCTGCAGTGACGGCGGCAACCGTTTCGTATATCACTACCGGCACGGAAGCCATGTTCAAGTTTCATCTCGACCAGGCATTCGAACTGGAACGTATTCCTTTTGTTATCCTGCTGGGGATTTTCTGCGGTCTGATTTCGCTGTACTTCACACGTGCTATGAACTCGGTAGAAGGAGTTTTCGGTAAGCTCAACAATCCTTATAAGAAACTGGCTTTCGGCGGTGTTATGCTGAGTGTGCTGATTTTCCTTTTTCCACCTCTCTATGGTGAAGGTTACGATACAATCAACCTGTTGCTGAACGGAACGTCTGCGGCGGAGTGGGATACGGTGATGAACAACTCCATGTTCTACGGCTACGGCAATCTGTTATTGGTCTATTTGATGTTGATTATCTTATTGAAGGTATTTGCTTCCAGTGCGACGAATGGTGGTGGTGGATGTGGTGGTATATTTGCTCCTTCACTTTATCTGGGATGTATTGCCGGATTTGTATTCTCGCATTTCAGCAATGATCTTGCTTTTTCAGCTTATCTGCCCGAAAAGAATTTCGCTTTAATGGGAATGGCGGGAGTGATGAGCGGAGTGATGCACGCTCCGTTGACGGGTGTCTTCCTGATTGCTGAACTGACCGGAGGATACGATTTGTTCCTTCCGTTGATGATTGTGTCTGTCAGTTCTTATCTTACGATTATTGCTTTTGAGCCTCATAGTATCTATTCGATGCGTCTGGCAAAGAAAGGACAACTCCTTACGCATCATAAGGATAAGGCGGTATTGACCTTGATGAAAATGGAGAATGTCGTGGAGAAGGATTTCGTAGTGGTTCATCCTGAAATGGATTTAGGCGAACTGGTGAAGGCTATCGCCGCTTCCCACCGGAATGTGTTTCCCGTGACGGATAAGAAGACTGGCGAACTGTTGGGAGTTGTACTGCTCGACGATATCCGGAACATCATGTTCCGTCAGGAACTTTATCATCGTTTTACTGTTAATAAATTAATGACATCCGCCCCGGCCAAGATATTCGATTCGGACGGAATGGAACAGGTGATGCAGACTTTCGATGATACCAAAGCCTGGAATCTTCCCGTGGTGGATGAGGAAGGACGTTATCAGGGATTTGTCTCTAAATCGAAGATATTTAACTCATACCGGCAGGTATTAGTACATTTTTCAGAAGACTAACCACCCGCCGTCCGACAAGGTACCGGGGCCTGGGTTCTATGTAGATAAAAGTGATTAGATTATGAAGAAAGAAGATTTAAGAATAGTTTATATGGGTACTCCCGATTTTGCGGTGGAGGCCTTGCGTCAGTTGGTAGAAGGCGGATATAACGTGGTAGGCGTGATAACGATGCCCGATAAACCGGCCGGACGCGGACATAAGATTCAATATTCTCCCGTTAAACAATATGCGCTCGAACAGAATTTGCCGTTACTCCAACCGGAGAAGTTGAAAGATGAGGCGTTTGTACAGGCGTTGCGTGACTGGAAAGCGGATTTGCAGATTGTGGTTGCTTTCCGTATGTTGCCGGAAGTGGTGTGGAGTATGCCGCGGTTGGGAACTTTCAATCTCCATGCTTCTTTGCTTCCTCAATACCGGGGGGCCGCTCCTATCAATTGGGCGGTAATTAATGGAGATACGGAAACGGGTATCACTACTTTCTTCCTGAAGCATGAGATAGATACGGGAGAAGTCATTCAGCAGGTACGTGTACCTATTGCCGATACGGATAATGTAGAGATTGTGCATGATAAACTGATGATGTTGGGCGGAAAGCTGGTCGTTGAGACGGTGGACGCCATTCTGAACGGTGTGGTAAAACCGGTTCCGCAGGAAGAAATGGCGATTGTCGGTGAGCTTCGTCCTGCTCCGAAGATATTCAAAGAGACTTGCCGGATCGACTGGAATCAACCGGTGAAGAAAGTCTATGATTTTATTCGCGGACTCTCTCCTTATCCGGCTGCCTGGAGTGAATTGGTCAGTCCTGAAGGAGAAGTGGTGGTCGTGAAGATTTTCGAAAGCGAAAAAGTTAGTGAAGCGCATCAATTGTCTGCCGGAACGATTGTGACGGATGGGAAGAAATATATAAAGGTGGCTGTGCCCGATGGGTTCGTGTCTGTCCTTTCTTTGCAACTTCCCGGCAAGAAACGTCTGAAGACGGATGAATTGCTTCGTGGATTCCGTCTGACGAACGAACATAAAATGAACTGACCTGATAATAGATAACATGAACCGTCTCGAGTTCGAGACAAACCGAATCTAAAATAAAAAAAGAATTATGAAACCAATTATCGCTCCTTCCATTCTTTCCGCTGATTTCGGATATTTGGCGAAAGATATTGAAATGGTAAACCGCAGTGAGGCGGAATGGGTACATATTGATATTATGGACGGGGTATTTGTCCCTAACATCTCATTCGGCTTTCCGGTACTGAAATATGTGGCAAAGCTGAGTAAGAAACCGTTGGATGTGCATCTGATGATTGTTAATCCGGAGAAGTTTATCCCGGAAGTAAAAAAGCATTGGGAGCGCATACGATGAATGTGCATTATGAGGCTTGCCCTCATTTGCATCGGGTGGTACAACAGATTAGAGAGGCAGGGATGCAACCTGCCGTGACGATTAATCCGGCAACTCCCGTAGCTTTGTTGCAGGACATTATCCGAGATGTATATATGGTGCTTGTCATGAGCGTGAATCCCGGATTTGGTGGGCAGAAGTTCATTGAACATTCCGTAGAAAAAGTCCGTGAACTACGTGCTTTGATTGAACAGACTGGCTCGAAGGCTTTGATTGAAGTGGACGGTGGTGTGAATCTGGAAACGGGTGCACGTCTCGTTGAGGCGGGTGCAGATGCTTTGGTAGCTGGTAATGCAGTCTTTGGAGCACCGGATCCGGAAGCAATGATTCACCGGTTACACGAGTTGTAGAGAATTGTGGTATCATATCTCCATAGATATCCTTATATACGCCTGGTTATCCCTTGGATAGCAGGCGTTTTTTGTGGTGATCGTTTCTTCAACGGTTCGCCGGAGCTCTTTTGGGGAATCCTTGCCTTTTGTTTTTTAGCCGGTCTCTCTATAGGTTGTTATTTCCTTGGACGCTATTCTCTGCGTTGGTGCTTCGGAATTGCGATTCTTGCTCTTTGTTTTACAGGTGGCTGGGTGGGAATAACCTGGCAGCTACAACATGCAACGGGATATACTTTCCCGAAAGAGGAAACGGTTTATCGGGGGTGGGTGACGGATACTCCCGAAACTAAGGAACATACTTTTCTTTGCCGGGTATTGTTGAAAGAACAGCGTGATTCGACAGCTATTCATTCGATAGATGATTGTAAGGCTATTCTATATCTGCAACGGGATTCGGCGGCTGCCGGATTAAAGCGGGGAGATGAATTATGGGTGTCTGCTCGTATTTCTCCGCCTGTAAATGGACAGAATTTCGATGAGTTCGACTATGCCCGTTATCTGATGCGGAAGGGAATCAGTGGAACAGGATATGTCGTGTCCGGAAAATGGATGCTGGCATCTTCAGAAATGTTATCTTCCGGTAACGGAAATATTGCTCGGAAGAGCACTCTTCTGGAGGTAGCCGGTTCTTGTCGCGACAGAATACTTTCTCTTTATCGCCAACTTGGTTTTGAAGGTGACGGACTGGCTGTACTTTCTGCTTTGACTGTAGGTGATAAAACCGAACTAAGTGACTCTGTTCGTGAAAGTTATTCGGTAGCTGGTGCCAGTCATGTGCTTGCATTGTCCGGGTTGCATATCGGGCTGTTGTATGCCTTGCTCTTTTTTATATTGAGTCCTGTTGCGAAGAGAGGGAACGCAGGCAGATGTTTGCGGGCTGTATTTCTTCTTATCCTTCTTTGGGCTTTCGCTTTTTTTACCGGACTTTCACCATCGGTAGTCCGTTCGGCTTGTATGTTTTCGATCTGGGCAGTGGCGGATATTTTTAATCGTCAGGCTTTATCTTTGAATACGTTGGCGGCGACTGCATGGGTTATGTTACTTTGTAATCCGGTATGGCTGTTTGATGTCGGTTTTCAACTATCCTTCTTGGCTGTTGCTTCTATTCTACTGACATATAAACCCATTTATCGGTTACTTCCGGTAAAGAGTAGGATCGGGAGATATTTCTGGGGACTAATGAGCGTATCTATTGCGGCACAGCTAGGCACTGCTCCTCTTGTTATGTTTTATTTCTCCCGTTTTTCAACTCATTTTCTGTTTACTAATTTAGTAGTCATTCCTCTGGTTACCATCATTTTGTATTCTGCCGTTGTTATGTTTCTCCTGACTCCGCTACACTGGATACAAAATTCTATAGCAGAGGGCGTCAAGTTTCTTCTGGATGCACTTAATACTTTCATTCATTGGGTAGAACAGCTTCCTTATGCTTCTATTGACGGAATATGGCTATATCAGTTGGAAGTACTCGGCCTTTACCTCTCCGGCGGTCTGGTGTTTTACTATTTCGCAAACCGGGGATTAAAGAATCTTCTGATCTGTCTCTTTTCAATATTATTGTTAGGTGTCTATCATGTGTCTATGTCCTGGGTGGACCGTCCTCTGGATAGTATTGTTTTCTATAATGTTCGCGGTTGTCCGGCAGTTCATTGTATAGACAATAATGGGAATTCACGGATAGTTTATGGAGATAGTCTTTCTGATAAAAGGCAGTTGTATCGTGTTGCAACAAATTATTGGAATCATCACCAATTATTGTCGCCGTTAGAGGTGACAGCCGATTATCAAGATACCGCGCTCTGCTGCCGGGAACAAATACTGTCTTACCATGGACGACGCATTTGTATGGTGACCGATCATCGCTGGCGAAACAAATCTGCCGCTACTCCGTTATATATTGATTATCTTTACTTATGCAAAGGCTATAATGGTCATTTGAAAGAACTCAGGTTGCTCTTTGCTCCGGAGTGCATTATATTAGATGCATCCCTTTCGGAACATCGCAAGCAACTCTTTGAAGAGGAATGTAAACAGTCTGGTTTTGCGTTTTATCTCTTTATCCGAAAAAGGTTCTGTGCGGTTTTTGCTCTAAGTACAAAGATTTATCGTACATTTGCATCTTGATAAAGTATTATAGTATGTTGACGAAAGTAATTGAACAAGCCAAAATAGATCATTTTACCAAATGGTTTGAACGGGCTGACAAAATAGTAATTGTATCTCATGTATCTCCTGATGGTGATGCTATCGGTTCTTCACTAGGATTATACCATTTTTTTGATTCACAGGAAAAGACAGTAAACGTAATCGTTCCCAATGCTTTCCCCGATTTCCTTCGGTGGATGCCGGGCAGCAAAGACATTCTCTTGTACGACCGTTACAAAGAATTTGCGGATAAGTTGATAGCCGAAGCAGACGTAATCTGCTGTCTGGATTTCAATGCATTGAAACGTATTGATGATATGGCGGATGCGATAGCAGCTTCTCCCGCACGTAAAATAATGATCGATCATCATCTTTACCCGGAAGAATTCTGTAAGATTACGATGTCTTACCCGAAGATTTCTTCTACTTCCGAATTGATCTTTCGGTTGATCTGCCGTATGGGCTATTTTAGCGACATCTCTAAAGAAGGAGCCGAATGTATCTACACAGGTATGATGACGGATACAGGCGGATTCACCTACAACTCCAACAATCGGGAAATCTATTTTATCATCAGCGAACTTCTTTCCAAAGGGATTGATAAGGATGATATCTATCGTAAAGTATATAATACGTACTCGGAAAGCCGTTTGCGTCTAATGGGATATGTGTTGTCTAATATGACTGTTTATTCGGACTACAATGCAGCCTTAATCACATTGACAAAAAGCCGAACAGAGTAAGTTTAATTATATAAAAGGTGATAGCGAAGGGTTTGTGAATATCCCTCTTACTATTAAAAACGTTTGTTTCTCCTGCTTCCTGCGTGAGGATACAGAGAAGCCGATGATCAAGATTTCTCTTCGTTCAGTCGGTACTTTCCCATGCAATCAGTTGGCTGCCGAATTTTTTTCCACGGAGGCGGACATCTCAATGCCTCGGGCGGTGAGTTTTTCGGAACAATGGAGGAGGCCAAAGCTGTCTTTGAGAAAGCACTGGAGAAATATAAAACCTTTACTCACAGCAAAAAAGCTTTTGAGTGCGGAAGGTTAAAAGTGAATATTGAAAGGTTAAAAGATACGAACTTTCAACATTCCTCTTTCAACTTTTAATGATTTTGAGATACATTTGTGCGGAATATAGCTAATTAACAGATAATGAAGAAACTTATATTTTTATTTCTCTCTGTGATAGCAGCCGGAAGTCTGTTCAGGCATGCGACAATTCTAAGACTTATGCAGAAATGCTGGAGGATGAAAAGAATGCGGTGAATAAGTTCATCAAAGATAGTGCAATTAATGTGATCTCCTTAGAGGAGTTCGAACGGGATACAATTACCGATCTGTCAAGAAATGAATATGTTGCTTTCTCAAATGGCGTCTATATGCAGATTGTAGATCGTGGAAATGAGGATGATCCGGAAGATACTTTTGCTAATAATAATGTGATTTGTGCCCGCTATCTGGAAAAGAATATAGCGAGTAATGAGTTGACTTGTTTCAATGTTGTCCTTCCTGAATATATTAATGCTTCTGATTATTATAGATCTCCCCTTACATTCCGTTATGTCAACGAAAATTCATCAGCTTATGGAATTGTTTTAAGCACTCCTCTTGATTATGATTATTTGTGGACAGCAAATTCGTACGGAACAGCTATTCCCGGTGGATGGCTGTTGGCATTGCCATACTTGCGGGATAATGCTCATGTACGTTTGATTATTCCTTCAAAAATGGGGCATAGTATTTCGCAACAGAATGTGATTCCATATTATTATGATATCTGGAAGTTTGAAAAAGCAAAAAGTTAAAGCACTAACATTAAATAAATCTATTAGTTAAAACCTATGACTCTAATCAAATCTATCTCTGGAATCCGCGGAACAATCGGCGGAGGAGCGGGCGAAGGATTGAATCCGCTCGACATCGTAAAATTCACTTCGGCTTATGCTACTTTAATACGTAAGACTTGCAAAGTAAAAAGCAATAAGATTGTTGTGGGACGTGACGCCCGCATCTCCGGTGAAATGGTAAAGAACGTAGTAGTCGGTACCTTAATGGGAATGGGATGGGATGTTGTAGACATCGATCTGGCTTCTACCCGACTACCGAATTGGCTGTAACAATGGAAGGCGCGTGTGGAGGTATTATCCTGACAGCCTCTCACAATCCGAAACAGTGGAACGCATTAAAATTACTGAATGAACATGGTGAATTTCTGAATGCAGCCGAAGGTAACGAAGTTCTTCGTATTGCTGAAGCTGAGGAATTTGACTATGCAGATGTAGATCATCTGGGTTCTTATCGTAAAGACCTGACCTATAATCAGAAGCATATTGATAGCGTGCTGGCTCTTGACTTAGTGGATGTAGAAGCCATTAAGAAAGCCGGTTTCCGTGTAGCTATCGACTGTGTGAATTCGGTAGGCGGTATTATTCTTCCTGAATTGCTTGAGCGTCTGGGCGTGAAACATGTAGAAAAACTCTACTGCGAACCTACCGGAAACTTCCAGCACAACCCGGAACCACTTGAAAAGAACTTGGGTGACATCATGAACCTGATGAAAGGTGGAAAAGCTGATGTAGCTTTTGTGGTAGACCCGGATGTTGACCGCCTGGCTATGATTTGCGAGAACGGTGTCATGTATGGTGAAGAATATACATTGGTGACTGTAGCCGATTATGTATTGAAGCATACTCCGGGTAATACGGTCTCTAATTTGAGTTCTACCCGTGCGTTGCGCGATGTAACTCGTAAATATGGAATGGAATATAATGCTTCTGCCGTAGGCGAAGTAAACGTAGTAACAAAGATGAAGGCAACCAATGCTGTTATCGGTGGTGAAGGAAACGGTGGAGTAATCTATCCGGCCAGCCACTACGGTCGTGATGCATTGGTTGGTATCGCATTGTTCCTTAGCCATTTGGCTCATGAAGGAAAGAAAGTGAGCGAACTTCGCGCTACTTATCCTCCTTACTTCATCGCCAAGAACCGTGTAGACCTGACTCCGGAGATTGATGTAGATGCTATTCTGGCTAAAGTAAAGGAAATCTATAAGAACGAAGAAATCAACGATATCGACGGTGTGAAGATTGACTTTGCAGACAAATGGGTACATTTGCGTAAAAGTAATACGGAACCGATTATTCGCGTATATAGCGAAGCTTCTACAATGGAAGCTGCAGAAGAAATCGGTCAGAAGATTATGGACGTAATTAATGAGTTAGCGAAGAAATAACGCTTCATTGATATTGGATAAATAAAAAAGGAGGAACTTAATCAGTTCTTCCTTTTTTTATTCGAAGTAAATTATTGTAAGAGCGGGGATCTCCGCCCTCCTTATAGTTCCTTAGAATCGGCAGCGAAGATCTATCCCAAATTGCATCGGACGTCCTTTTTGCATGAACCCTTTGTTCATCGTTTCAAAGTAGAAGGCTGCATAATCTTTATTCAAGAAGTTACGTGCCCAAAAACTAATCATTGCATCACCTATTTCTAAGTTTGCACGCCAGTTGAGGGTACCGTAGAAGGCTTGGCTGACATCGTTCTGCTCGGTCCAGTAGATACGTCCGGCAGCGTTATAGTTTGCTTGGAAAACCACCCGGTCAAAGATAGAACGGGGATTGCAAGTAATAGCGTATTCTCCGCCGATATTTAATGTGTGCTTGGGGACGAAGGGGACGTATTTGCCGTTATATGACTTATCCGTAAGATTACCCTCACTGTCTTTTTTGCTTTGTTACATAATCTGTAAAGGTGGCATACGTATATCCGTAGCTTGCATTTAGACTCAACTCATTTGTCAGGCTGGTACGTAGGGGCAGCTTCGACACCATAACTTCTGCTTTTTCCTGCATTGATTGTGACACGTCCCAAACCACTTTCTGCCATTTGAGAAATTTGTTGGTCGCGTGTATCCATGTAGAAGGCGGCAAGGTCAGCCCAAAGTTTACCTTCCCACAAAGTCAGGTGAGAACCTATTTCATAGTTCCAGGAATATTCGGGCTTGTATTGAGTCGTTGCTTTCACCTCCGGCAGTTCATCTTTCATTCCTAATATTCTCTCCGCCATTAAAGAAAAGTTCGGGTCGGCAGCTAATGCATCCAACATTGAATTTTTTAAAAGGCTCCTTGTGCTAAATCAGAAAACATCTGAATATTGTAGCCTCCCGAACGATATCCCTTGGATACAGTTGCATAAATACTGTTTCCTTTTTTCCCATTCATACTGGAGAGCGAATTTAGGAAGTAATTGTACGTAGTCGGTGGATTCCTTGCCAATGAATGAGCTTATAGCTTCCAAACCTTTACTGGTAATATTCATAGGTCCCATTGCTAAAGAGAAGTCAAAGTTTTGAGGGTTGCTGATAGAATTATACTCCATCTTAATTTTCTCGTAGTCTAAACGTAGACCGATTGTGGCAGATAGTCCTTTGATAAACAGATTATTGAATGTTGACTGATGAAAAACAGCTCCATTTAATATCGGAGTGTCAAAACTACCGCCAACTCCCAATATGGAATTATTGGCTGTCATGCGCATCTTGGGACCAGCAAGCCCTTCAAATATTTTGTTTACATTACTTTCAATTACAGTTTTTACGCCTTCTTGCCTGAAATCTACCGGACCGCTTGTATGTAACCACTGATAGAATCCGGAAACTCCGGTTGCCCATTGCCAACGCTTCTCCGGCTTTGATTTGAATACGATCTCTTCAGAAATTGTATTTGCTCTTTGTTTCTGTTCCAGAGTATAAATGTCTTTTTCTGTAAAGTCCTGATCGAGAAACATACGGTCATTCAGGTTTTGGTAGCCTGTGACCGCATTTAAAATAAATGTCCTGGCTTGATATTCTATATTAACTCCGGAGTTTAATAATCCGCGACGATAGCTACTGCGTTCGTTGTTGGCGATTTTTCCGATATATTCGGGGCGAGTTTCTTCTCCTTCTGTAACACCTGTATATTTATAAGGATATCCCCCCTGGTCACTATATTCGTAGCTCAATGTCATATCGACTTTCAGATTCGGTGTCGGCAGATAAATACCGCGGAAGCGTCCGCCTCCGGCGTTGCTTTTATCTATTTTCTCATTGTTGCGTGCTGCATTCTCAAAGAAACCTCCTGTATGTTCATAGAAACCTCCGGTGGAGAAAGCAAAACGGTCGGAGATACGATGATAATGTGTCAGTGAAACATTATAGTCGTTGTAGGTGGCGGCTCCCATTCGGATATCAGTACCTTGATAAGTGAAAGGAGATTTGGTATGTATCTTGATTAGTCCGCCCATTGTATTACGGCCGTAAAGAGTACCTTGCGGACCACGAAGAATGTCGATACGTTCGATATCAGCGTAGTTGAAGTCGAAAGCGGACTTATCTATATAAGGGATATTGTCTACATAAAGCCCTACGGAGGGGGTGTTGATACGTGAACCGATTCCGCGGATATAAATAGAAGTAGTAAGTTTGGAACCATAGTCCGGGATGAACAGGTTAGGAACGATGCCTGTCAGGTTTTTCACGGAGTGTACCTGATTTGCTTGCATATCTTTTTGAGATAATAATGTGGTAGCTACCGGCAACTCACGTAGTTTACGGTTCTCTTTCGGAGTAGCGATTACTACCACTTCTTCGATATCTACCACTTTCAGTGAGTCTTTCGGGAAATCTTCCGCCCATGCTGTCCCTGTCGTTAGGGAGCGTGAGGGCAATCATAATATTCTTTGTCTTCATCTGTAGTTAATTTGTCCGGTGCAAAGTAACGGCAAATATCGTTGACAGGCAATCCTCATTTATTAGGATTATGCAGTATAGAAAAAACAAAATATGCTATGAATATCCGGAAGATTTTGTCGGAAATATTTCTTTATTTGCCTGATAATATCATATCTTTGCCCGACAACAGAACTAAATAGAAACGGATTATGACAAAGAATAAACTATTCGCTTGGGCTATAACACTTCTCTGCTTTTCATTGACCTCTTGCAGCGATGAAAAGGACGGTCCGTCAAAAAAGATATTGGTGACTAATGCAGGGGTGACGGAAGCTAACCAAACGGTTAAACCGGGAGATATCGTTCATATTTATGGTGATGGTTTTCAGGAAGGCGACCAGGTGGACTTTGACTTTCGTTGGGATCTTGGAGAACCCTTGTTCCCGGAAGGATATCTTGGACCTGTCAGTGCGGAGATTGTAGAGAGGCATTCGAATGGAATGAGTATCCGAATGCCTTATCGCAAGCCGGAATCACGTGTTGAGATATTCCTGAACAGGGCAAGTGAGAGAATGTCGTTGGGAAAAGTACTACTTGCAGATGGACAAACGCCTAAAGATTTCAGACTGTATGGAATAAATGAGAACCGACAAGACAATAGAGCGGGCGTATGCTGAAGAAACCGTCATTGGTAAAAAAAAAGCGTGGGATATGAGTGCACATCCGGACTTCCGTTCGGTTGTCAATCTTCAAAAAGACTTATGGGCTGTGCGGGCTGGCAAAAGAAAATGGTGTGCAGCAACCCTTCTTCCTTGATTTCTGTACAGGCGAGTGGAAAGCTTTTTAAGTTTCTACGATTATAATACACTGGCATTGGTTATTGGCAGCGGAAATGATATTGCGGCCATTCAACAGAGAGGTAAAAGGATATTCATTATATAATGTTTCCGCAGGTTTGGAACAAAGTAATTATGCAACTAAGACGCGGAGTAATTTTCCTATGCCGGAACCTCAATTTGAACTTCCGGAAGGATTTACTCCCTGAACAATTCGGGGATTATCCGGGTGTGTTTATGCAAGGTAATGAGATTATTTTATTGTCGGCAAGGAAAGGAAACGGGAAATGGGTTCCCATGTTGTATAATTATAGAAATGGCTTTTATGTACTTGAAGGGATTGAAGCAGATGCCATTATTCCGTTTTATTTCGGAATGGCACTTCCCGATAGCGGTAGTCCTTCCTTATTATACCAAAAAAGAAGGTCGGTTACATGATTTATTACTCATCAGGTGACAATCGTGGCAGCAGTTTCCGTCTTCTTGAACCAGATAAGGAGAGCAGCAAGTTACAGTTACAAGAACCGTTTGCTCAATTGTCCGATAAGAAAGTTGTTTCAATAACTAACAGACTTGACCGTATCGGTACAATCACCGTGCTCTTTTCCGATAAAGAAAAAGGGCGCACCACTTCTGATTTTGATTGGAACAGCAAAGAGTGGACAGATTACACCGATCTTTCTGATATGCCATATAACTCAGTAGTATGGGCTAATTGATAGTCAATAGTAAAAACACTTATATCCGGTCTGCTTCTATATATCCGTTCATTACGGCATAAATAGTCAGACCGGATACCGATTTAATACCCTAATTTCTCTGTTATGTTTTTTTCCTGTGAGTGATAACGGTAGTCAGGCTGATATTCAGTTTATCTGCTATTTCTTTGTTGATTAACCCTTTGGTAATCAGCACGAGTACTTCAATTTCGCGAGCAGATAAAAGTACCTGAGGATGTTCTGCAGGAATCATCGGAGGCATATCCTTCACGGGATATCCGTTGTGATGAGCATGTTGATGAAGTTTCAGGATATTCTTTACCAGTTTTTCTTCCGACTCATAAATATTGAGTACCGGAACACCGGAAAGTTGGAATTGCGGGCTGTCACTGGCAAGGACAATCGTTTTTCGCTTCCGGGGAAGGAAGAAAGCATTGTGTTCCACATAGATTTGTGCGGAGATAAAATAATGGGCGTACATATCCGGCGTATCATCCATTAACTCATTGAAGTTATGGAAGGTACGGATCGTTGCCATAGGGATGATCTCTTCCAATATGGATTTGAGTCCCAGGCTACAGAGAGTATTCGGCTCAATAATTGCTATTTCAGGTTTGTAGTTCATTCTTTTCTATTGTTCGGATGATTGATTCAGATAGTTGGCTACTGCTTCCGCACACCGTTCTCCGTCTACTCCGGCAGAAACGATTCCTCCGGCATAGCCCGCACCCTCTCCGCAAGGGAATAGTCCGCGGACGGTTACGTGTTGAAGCGTCTCTTTATCTCGTATGATGCGGACAGGGGAAGAGGTACGTGTTTCTACCCCAATCATAACGGCTTCGTTGGTCAAGAAGCCATGACTGTAACGTCCGAATTGCTGGAAACCGAGAGATAATCTTTTGCTGATAAACTCCGGCATCCAGAAATGAAGCGGAGAAGAAATCAATCCCGGGCTATATGAGGATTCCGGTAAGTCATAACTTAGCTTCTTGCGGGTGAAATCCAGCATACGCTGTGCTGGAGCTGTCTGACGTCTGCTGCCTTGCAACCAACATTGACGTTCCAATTCTTCCTGAAAGTGCAGGGGGAGAAGTTGGGTATTGAACATCGAAAGTTGAGAGCTACTGAGAGAAGGGTTAAGAGCGAGTAGTTGTTCATTTTGTTGCGCAGCTAACTCTCCACTTTCCATTCTCAACTCTTCATTTATGAAATCTTCCGGCTGTATCTCTACCACCATTCCCGAATTACTCCAGCGCGAGCCACGATTCGAAGGTGACATACCGTTCACTACCACTTGCTCCGGTCCGCTGGCAGCAGGAACAATGAAGCCGCCGGGACACATACAGAAACTATACACGCCTCTGCCTTCAACTTGGGTGACGAAACTATATTCTGCAGCAGGGAGATATTTTCCCCTTCCGTTTTTATTATGATATTGTATCTGGTCGATCAGTGTTGCCGGGTGTTCCAAACGGACACCTACAGCGATACCTTTTGCCTCAATCGTTACATTATTAGCTGCGAGCCAACGATAAACATCCCTTGCCGAATGCCCGGTTGCAAGTATCACAGGACCTAGAAAAAGTCTTTTTCCTGTATTTGTCTCAATGCCTTTGATCTCGTTATTCTCAATAATCAACGCATCCATTCTTGTCCGGAAATGTACTTCTCCGCCACATTCGAGAATGGTATTCCGCATATTCTCTATCACACGTGGCAGTTTATCCGTTCCGATATGCGGATGTGCATCAGCCAGTATAGCAGTAGAAGCTCCATGCTGGCAGAATACATTGAGTATCTTGTCTACATTCCCGCTTTTCTGCTACGGGTATAAAGCTTTCCCGTCCGAATAAGCTCCTGCACCTCCTTCTCCGAAACTATAATTGGATTCCGGATTTACAGTATGTTCTCTACTGATTTGCGCCAGGTCCTTTTTCCGTTCACGCACATCTTTTCCGCGTTCTACAATCACCGGGCGTAATCCGAGTTCGATAAGGCGCAGAGCGGCGAACAATCCGCCGGGACCTGCACCAACCACAATTACTTGTGGTTTTCCTTCCACACTATTATATACCGTATGCTCGTATTCATCATCTTCTTCAGGCATTTCGTTGATGTAGGCCCGTATTTTCAGATTGACGAAAATCGTTCGCTGACGAGCGTCAATGCTTCGCTTTAAGATGCGGGTAGCATTGATATTGCGTAAATTTAGTCCTTTCTCTTCAGAGAGATATTCTTTCAGCCGTTGTTCGTTCGCTGCGATTTCGGGAAGTACGCGGAGTTGGTATTCTTGTATCATTTGGTTATTGTTACTTTAGATTATAAAAAAGATAAGGCAGATAACATAAATCAGTGTCTTATCCGAATAACGCCCTGAACGCCTCTTCTACCTTTCTTACGGGCACTAACTCTATCTTTAGCTTCTTCGTATCAATGCCTTGCAAATTATATTTGGGCAACAGGAAACGCTTGAAGCCAAGCTTCTCGGCCTCTCCGATACGTTGTTCAATCCGGTTCACCGGACGTATCTCTCCCGACAGACCGATTTCCCCTGCCATACAGACTTCCGGTTCGATAGCTGTATCCATATTTGAAGAAAGAATGGCACTGATAACTGCGAGGTCGATGGCCGGGTCATTCACTTTCAGTCCTCCGGCGATATTCAGAAATACATCTTTCTGTGCAAGCTTGAACCCGACACGTTTTTCGAGGACGGCCAGAAGCATATTCATTCTTCGTATATCAAATCCGGTTGCCGAACGTTGGGGATTACCATAAACAGCGGAGCTTACCAGAGCCTGAGTCTCAATCAGGAAGGGACGTACTCCTTCGATAGCAGAAGCGATTGCTACCCGCTCATTCCTTCATGGTCTTGGCTAAGCAGTAGTTCCGAAGGATTGCTCACCTGGCGTAGCCCGTCCTGCCGCATCTCATAAATACCCAGTTCGGCCGTACTACCGAAGCGATTCTTGATACTGCGTAAAATACGGTACATATAATGTTGGTCACCTTCAAATTGGAGAACTGTATCAACGATATGTTCCAGCACCTTGGGGCCTGCAATGCTCCCTTCTTTATTTATATGTCCGATAAGCAAGACCGGCGTATGAGTCTCCTTTGCGAAACGGAGAATCGATGCCGAACATTCTCTTACCTGGGCAATACTTCCGGGAGAGGATTCTATGTTTTCAGTGGAAATAGTCTGTATGGAGTCGATAATAACCAAATCCGGATTCGTATTTTTGATATGGACATAAATCTGTTCAAGGGAAGTCTCACAAACAATGAAGCAGTCGCTGGAAACCTCAGAAAGACGGTCGGCACGTAATTTTAATTGCCGTGCACTTTCCTCGCCGGATACATAAAGGATTTTCTTTTCCGGCATACGGAGTACGGTTTGCATGACGAGAGTTGATTTTCCGATTCCCGGTTCGCCGCCGATCAGTACTAAAGAACCCGAACAAGTCCGCCGCCCAGTACGCGGTTCAGTTCATTATCATGCATATTGATTCGCGGTTCATCGTCCGCTATGATCTCACTAAGAATAACCGGCTTGGGCTTTTGCGTTTCTATGCCCGATACCGGCCGGCGGTTAACCGGCTCTTTCCGTACGATTTCCTCAACATACGTATTCCATTCTCCGCACGACGGACATTTGCCTACCCATTTCGGTGAATCCTGTCCGCAGTTACTACACACATATACGGTCTTTTCTTTTAGCCATTGCATTCTTATTAGTTTTCTAGAGAATACAAAAGTATGTATAATCTGTTCAACGCGCAAAACAAATCCCGGCAAAATCAGTTTATTGTTCAATCATCCGTTTCCAAACTCATCGTTATTGCTGAAATGTTATTAACTGTTGGACGGTAAGGAAAGAAGTCCTCATCGGTACCGGATACCTTCCTCAATGCTGGACGGAACGTTATATAGAACCGGTAAGTTTATAGAGTTATTTCTCCCGCCATTGAACGGTTCATCCGGTCACGCACCTCGTCCGGTGTATAGCCGTGTCCCAACAGAAACATTAATTTGGTAACGGCGGACTCCGTCGTACTGTCATATCCGGAGACAACCCCTGCCTGCAACAACTGATATCCGGTTTCGTAACGTTCCATTTCTACGGTACCTGCACTACATTGTGTCACGTTGACAATGATGATTCCCCGTGCACTGGCCTGGCAGAGCAAGCGGATGAACCATTCCTTCCGGGGAGCGTTGCCGGAACCGTACGTTTCGAGTACTACCGCTTTCAATCCTTCTATTTTCAGAATGGTAGCCACTACATTCTCCTGAATGCCGGGGAAAAGTTTCAGAACGACCACATTGGTATCCAGTAAATAGTGCGGTTTCAATTCCCGTTCTTCTCCGTTCACATGAATCTGTACATTATTATATTTAATATGAATCCCCGCTTCGGCCAGTACCGGATAATTGAATGACCGGAAAGCGTTGAAGTTTTCGGCATTTATTTTGGTAGTGCGATTTCCCCGCATCAAATGGTTCTCGAAGAAGATACAGACCTCCGGGACAAGCGCTTTTCCTTCCTTATTCTGTGCAACGGCAATTTCAATACTCGTCATCAGATTTTCCTTTCCGTCCGTGCGGAGTACCCCTATCGGCAGTTGCGAACCTGTCAGAATAACAGGTTTGTCCAGTCCTTCCAACATGAAGCTGAGTGCTGACGCAGTGTACGCCATTGTGTCCGTGCCATGCAGAATGACGAATCCCTGATAGCGGTTGTAATTTTCGTGAATGATACAGACCAGCTTTCCGCCACATATCCGGTTCCATGTCCGAAGAATCCATGGGAGGGTCAAACTGGTAAGTATCAATTGGAAAGTTGAATTTCTGCAATTCGGGAACGTGTTTCTGAAGTTGTTCGAAGTTGAAACTCTCCAAAGCACCGGTTGTGGTGTTTTCAATCATACCAATTGTTCCACCTGTGTACATTAACAATACGGAAGTATTTAGAGGGTACATAAGCTAATTTTCTGCGATTGTTTTCGCAAATATAACAATATAATTGATAAATAAGTAGCAAAATGTCATAAAAAATACTGTCTGTTGATTGAGGAGAAAAGAAACGTAGGATTCTTTTTATCAGAAAAAAACGGGAAAAAGTGATAGATTGAATGTTTTTATTATTACTTTTGCGACACTTATCAAAAACAAGAGTAGAAACAAGGACTATGATGAAGTACTATCCGCATACAGTCACATCCATGTGCACCATGACCCTTTGGGGTTGAGGGATAGTATTTGTGTATCTACGTGATTCACGCCTGTGTAAGTAGGCAAAATTCAAATTAAACTTTTTCGTAAACAACCAATCGTTCTGTAAAACTATACACAGGACATTGCATTAAAATAAGTATCTTCATGAAAGTAATGAAATTCGGCGGAACGTCCGTAGGTTCCGTGAACAGCATTTTAAGTGTAAAGAGAATTGTAGAGTCGGCATCGGCCGGCGAACCGGTTATTGTAGTAGTTTCCGCATTGGGAGGCATCACTGATAAATTGATAAACACATCGAAAATGGCGGCTACCGGAGATTCGGCCTATGAGGGTGAGTTCCGCGAAATTGTTTATCGTCATGTGGAAATGATTAAAGAGGTGGTTCCTGCCGGAGACGGGCAAGTGGCGTTGCAGCGTCAGATTGGCGAATTGCTGAATGAGTTGAAGGATATTTTCCAGGGTATTTACCTGATTAAAGACCTTTCCCCGAAGACTTCGGACACAATCGTAAGCTATGGCGAGCGCCTTTCATCTATCATTGTTGCCGAGCTGATTAAGGATGCCAAGTGGTTCGATTCGCGTACTTTTATCAAAACTGAAAAGAAGCATAACAAACATACGATTGACGCTGATCTGACCAACAAACTGGTAAAAAGAGACTTTCGCCTATCCCGAAAGTAGCATTGGTGCCGGGTTTTATTTCTTCCGACAAGACAACCGGAGAAGTAACCAATCTCGGTCGCGGCGGTTCGATTATACGGCTGCCATCATTGCTGCGGCGCTCAATGCCGACAGTCTGGAGATATGGACGGATGTGGACGGCTTCATGACTGCTGATCCGCGTGTGATTTCAACTGCTTATACTATCTCCGAACTGAGCTATGTAGAAGCAACCGAACTTTGTAACTTCGGTGCGAAAGTAGTTTATCCGCCGACGATTTATCCCGTATATCATAAGAATATTCCTATTATAATAAAGAATACGTTCAATCCGGATGGAGTGGGGACCGTCATCAAACAAGAAGTCTCCAATCCGCATAGCAAGGCGATTAAAGGAATTTCCTCTATCAATGATACCAGTCTGATTACGGTTCAGGGATTGGGTATGGTAGGTGTGATTGGTGTGAACTACCGTATCTTTAAGGCGTTAGCGAAGAATGGAATCAGTGTATTCCTTGTTTCGCAGGCTTCATCGGAGAACAGTACTTCTATCGGTGTACGCAATGCGGATGCAGACCTGGCTTGTGAAGTGCTGAACGAAGAATTTGCGAAAGAGATAGAAATGGGAGAAATTTCCCCGATTCTCGCCGAAAGAAACTTGGCGACAGTCGCCATTGTAGGTGAGAACATGAAGCATACGCCGGGCATTGCAGGTAAATTGTTCGGTACGCTGGGACGCAACGGTATCAATGTGATCGCTTGTGCACAAGGCGCATCGGAAACCAACATCTCTTTCGTTGTCGATGCAAAATCATTACGTAAATCTCTGAACGTTATCCATGACTCTTTCTTCCTGTCCGAATATCAGGTCTTGAACTTGTTTATTTGCGGTATTGGTACGGTAGGCGGGAGCCTGGTAGAGCAGATTCGTTGTCAGCAAGAGAAGCTAATGCTGGAAAACGGACTGAAACTGCACGTTGTAGGTATCATTGACGCAACGAAAGCGATGTTTAGCCGTGAAGGGTTCGACCTCGCCAATTTCCGTGAAGAGTTGCAGTAGAAAGGTAAGGACAGTAATCTGCAGACAATTCGTGACGAGATTGTAGGAATGAATATCTTCAACTCCGTATTCGTAGATTGTACGGCCAGTCCTGATATTGCTTCACTCTACAAAGATCTTTTGCAACACAATATTTCCGTTGTAGCTGCCAACAAGATTGCCGCTTCTTCGGCATACGAAAACTATCGTGAACTGAAGACGATCGCCCGCCAGCGCGGTGTGAAATATCTGTTTGAAACGAACGTAGGTGCCGGACTTCCGATTATCAACACTATCAACGACCTGATTCATAGTGGTGACAAAATCTTGAAAATCGAAGCAGTACTTTCGGGTACATTAAATTATATCTTTAATAAGATCAGCGCTGACATTCCTTTCAGCCGTACTATCAAGATGGCACAGGAGGAACGTTACTCCGAACCGGACCCGCGCATCGACCTGAGTGGAAAAGACGTTATCCGCAAGTTGGTGATTCTGGCGCGTGAAGCCGGATACCGCATCGAACAGGAAGACGTAGAAAAAAATCTCTTCGTTGCCGAACGACTTCTTCGAAGGTTCCTTGGATGACTTCTGGAAACGGGTGCCCAGTCTCGACGCAGACTTTGAAGCTCGCCGCCAAGTATTGGAAAAAGAGCATAAACATTGGCGTTTCGTTGCCAAACTGGAAGACGGAAAAGCTTCTGTCGGATTCAGGAAGTAGGAGCCAACCACCCGTTCTACGGTCTGGAAGGCAGTAACAATATCATCTTGCTGACTACGGAACGTTATAAAGAATATCCGATGATGATTCAGGGGTACGGTGCCGGTGCCGGAGTGACGGCTGCCGGAGTATTTGCCGATATTATGAGCATCGCAAACGTTTAATGCCTTATGAAACATATTATCATATTGGGTGACGGAATGGCCGATTGGCCTGTGAAGTCATTAGGAGACAAGACGCTCCTGCAATATGCGAAGACGCCTTACATGGATAAGTTAGCCCGCATGGGACGCAATGGTCGTTTGATTACCGTTGCCGAAGGCTTTCATCCGGGCAGTGAGGTTGCCAATATGTCCGTACTGGGATATAATCTCCCGAAAGTATACGAGGGTCGCGGACCGCTCGAAGCTGCCAGTATCGGCGTAGACCTGAAGCCGGGAGAGATGGCAATGCGTTGTAATCTGATTTGTGTGGAAGGAGAGATTCTGAAGAATCACTCTTCCGGACATATATCTACAGAGGAGGCAGATGTGCTGATTCAGTATCTGCAAGAAAAAACTGGGCAACGACCGCGTGCGTTTCCATACAGGAGTACAGTACCGTCATTTGTTGGTTATCAAAGGGGGAAATAAAGAACTCGACTGTACCCCTCCGCACGATGTGCCTTTGAAACCTTTCCGTCCGCTAATGGTGAAACCTCTGGCACCGGAAGCGCAGGAAACGGCAGACTTGGTTAACGACTTGATTTTGAAATCGCAGGAACTGTTGAAGAACCACCCGTTAAACCTGAAACGCATGGCAGAAGGCAAGGACCCTGCAAACAGTATTTGGCCCTGGAGTCCGGGGTATCGTCCGCAAATGCCTACCTTCTCCGAAACTTTCCCGCAAGTGAAAAAGGGAGCGGTAATCTCGGCTGTTGACTTGATTAACGGAATCGGTTACTATGCCGGTTTGCGTCGTATTGCTGTGGAAGGGGCGACCGGGCTTTATAATACGAATTACGAGAATAAAGTAGCTGCCGCACTGGAAGCCCTGAAAACGGACGATTTTGTTTATCTTCACATTGAAGCCAGCGATGAGGCGGGGCACGAAGGGGATATCGACCTGAAACTTCTCACGATCGAGAATCTCGACAAACGTGCCGTAGGACCTATTTACGAAGCAGTGAAAGACTGGAACGAACCGGTAGCGATTGCTGTATTGCCCGATCATCCTACTCCTTGTGAACTTCGTACCCATACTTCCGAGCCTATACCGTTCCTTATCTGGTATCCGGGTATCGAACCGGATGAGGTGCAGGTATACGACGAGGTAGCTGCCTGCAACGGTAGTTACGGTGTGTTGAAAGAAGACGAGTTTATAAAAGAATTCATGAAATAAGTCACCATAGATTATGAAATATTATAGTACGAATAAACAAGCACCAATGGCTTCCCTCCAGGAAGCAGTGGTGAAAGGGCTTGCAGCCGATAAGGGACTGTTTATGCCTATGACTGTCAAGCCGCTTCCTCAGGATTTTTACGATACGATTGACAGCCTTTCTTTTCAGGAAATCGCTTACCGTGTAGCCGATGCCTTCTTTGGTGAAGACGTTCCCGCTGATACACTGAAACAGATTGTGTATGATACATTGAGCTTTGATGTTCCGTTGGTAAAGGTGGCGGACAACATCTATTCTCTGGAACTTTTCCACGGACCTACACTGGCTTTCAAAGATGTAGGCGGTCGTTTCATGGCACGTTTGCTGGGATACTTCATCAAGAAAGAAGGACAGAAGAATGTCAATGTGCTGGTAGCTACTTCCGGTGATACGGGAAGCGCTGTTGCTAACGGCTTTCTGGGGGTGGAAGGTATTCATGTGTATGTGCTCTATCCGAAAGGAAAAGTCAGTGAGATACAGGAAAAACAGTTCACTACATTGGGACAGAATATCACTGCACTCGAAGTAGACGGAACATTCGATGACTGTCAGGCATTGGTAAAAGCCGCTTTCATGGATAAGGAACTGAATGAACATCTTTCCCTGACTTCCGCCAACTCTATCAATGTAGCCCGCTTCCTGCCGCAAGCATTCTATTATTTCTATGCTTACGCCCAGTTGAAGCGTGCCGGAAAAGCGGCTAATGCTGTGATTTGTGTTCCTAGCGGAAACTTCGGAAATATCACTGCCGGATTGTTCGGAAAGAAAATGGGATTACCCATCAAGCGTTTTATTGCCGCCAACAACCGTAATGATATCTTCTATCAGTACCTGCAGACAGGCAAGTATAATCCCCGGCCATCCATTGCTACGATTGCTAATGCTATGGATGTAGGTGACCCGAGTAATTTTGCCCGTGTAATCGACTTGTACGGCAATTCTCATGCCGCTATCTCTGCCGAGATTTCGGGTACGACTTACACTGACGAGCAGATTCGCGAAACGGTAAAAGAAACCTGGAAAGAACATCACTACCTGCTCGACCCTCACGGGGCTTGCGGATACCGTGCCTTGGTCGAAGGACTGAAAGAAGGCGAGACCGGTGTGTTCCTTGAAACGGCTCATCCGGCCAAGTTCCTTGAAACAGTAGAAAGCATTATCGGTGAATCGGTAGAGATACCTGCCAAATTGCAGGAGTTTATGAAAGGCGAGAAGAAAAGTTTGCAGATGACAAAGGAATTTGCAGATTTCAAGAACTATCTGCTTTCTCTTTAAGTATTCTCTCCTGTTGCCGCATTTTTCAACGTACAGGTAGCAGCTGGAAGGGTTCCTGATAAGGGTGTGTGCCACCGCCTTGGCACGATTGTGACAACGCTGTGTCACAGTTGTGCCAAGCCGATGGCACAACTGTGTCAATGGGGTGGAATAAACTTGGCACAGCGATGTCTGTTTTACATAAAAGCAAGGAATACTAAATACTCTCCCGTGCAATGAATTGTAAACTCATCGGAAGTCGCTTCATTGAGCGTGCCTTGCCACCAATTGGTGAAATCGCTTAGCGGATAAACCAATCCTTCTCCCTGCAATCCTTTCGCTCCGAAATTGATAATAGAAATCTGCTGTCCGGGATGAGCAGCAAAGGTTTGTGTATCTTTTGCAGGAACAAATACTCCATAATCAGTAATGGTCCGTACTTCCATGCCGCTTTTCATATAATCCAGCAGTAGGCTGATATTTCCCAATGTATGGTCTTCCCGTTTGCCGGTCGCTCCGACAATGGCAATTCTCCGGAATCCTCTCTTTTGCAGATACCGGACGGCTTTAGTCTGGTCGTTCGTTTCCTGATCGGGTATCTGATGTATAATAGGGGAGAAGCGTTTGTGGTATTCTGTTGAAAGAGAGTCGCCGTCGCCGACAATCACATCCGGAGTATGTCCGCGGGAAATGTACTCATTGGCTGCAACCGTCACAGCAAGCAACAAAACTTGCTTCTTCCAGCATTGTCAGAGGAACGGGGCAAGTTGGGTATTCACCGTTGGCCAGTATCACTGCCTCGGGAGTATAGTGTTCGTTTATCATTGTATGTTCATTAGTTTTTTCCACTTGAAGTAGCCAAAGATAGCTATAATGGAGTAAAGTCCGTACAAAGCTGAGGTGAAATAGAGGTCTTTATAGATATAAAGTCCGCAGCAGACGATATCGACGATAATCCAGGCAAACCATTGTTCAATGTATTTGCGTGCCAGCATCCACATTCCGACAATACTCAAGGCAGTGGTAAAGCTATCCAGCCACGGAACGTTACTGTCGGTATATTCGATAAGTATCCATGCAATGCCGATAAAGGCGACAATAAATACAACTGCCAGTGGAAGGTAACATTTCCATGGAGTGTGCACGATAGGGAGGTCTTTGGAGCGACCGGCGGTTGGCTGGTCTGCCGGCCGGCACTTCTTTTTCCGGTGTCCCCACATCCAGAAAAACCAACCGTAGACAGCGGCTATCAGATAATAGATATTGATGCCAAAGTCGGCATACAGTCCCGCCTTGTAATATACAAAGATGTAAATGGCAGGCATGACGACACCTGCTATCCAAAGATAGATACTAGCCCGGTATTCCAACCAAAGGTAGACTAAACCGACCAGCGTACCGAATATTTCTAAAAAGTCCAGTTCCATAATCTGCTGATGTCATTAAAAGCGGAAAGACACGTGTCCCAAGACGTTTGTTCCGGCTTGTGCGGCATAGCCGGCATAGTTTCCCCGGTTTTCCACTGTATCGGTGTAATCGCTTGAAGCCCAACCATTGTTTTCATACTCCTCGTTAAAGAGGTTGTAAACGGTGAATCCCAATGTGACTTCTTTCAGAATCTTCTTGGGACGGAAGGTGTACGCCAGATTGAGATTGTTGACAAAGTATTTGTCAAGAGTCAGTTCTTCTACTTCCGCATTGGTCATATATACTGTTTGCTTACAAACTGCGATTGCAGGGAAGCCTCGAAGCCTTTATAATTGAAAGAAAAACGGTTGTTAAGCAGGAGGTCCGGCGAAAAAAAAAGCGATGTGGGTGTCTTTATGCTTTATCAGGACAGTTGGAAGGGAAGTTACTGTTTCATCTGCGTTATAATGATAGCCCGGCAGGCTTTCCACAAAATCCTTGATGCGATTCTTGCTCCATGTGGCATTGATGTCCCACTGAAACCATTTGCACGGTTTGATACCGAGCATTAATTCGATTCCCATGCGGTAGCTGTCCGGAATGCTTTTCGGTCAGTGCTTCACCAATATCATTTAAAGCACCGGTCAGGACAAGTTGGTCGGTGTAATCCATGTAGTAGAAGTTGGCACCTGCCGTCAGCCATGGGTTGGCAAACGTATATCCCACTTCGTAATCAAGCAGTTTTTCGGCTTTCGGGTAGGAGTCGGGATCGCCGTCCGTATAATTGTTTCTTGTCGGTTCTTTCTGTGCTACGGAGAAAGAAGCGTACAGGCGGTGATTGGGAGTTATATTCCAGTTTAAGCCGACTTTCGGATTGAAAAAAAATCGAATTTCTTATCTACGGCTAGCGGGCGCAGGGCGTTTTTATTCCAGTCATATTTATCGTTTACTCCATCGATTGTGTAATCAATATGGCGGTATTGCAGGTCGGCATAAGCGCTTAACGTGCTGGTCAGATCATAGTTGGCTTTCAGATAGATATTCCGTCGGTTTTCTTTGATTTGTTGCGGTAATATTCATGTTCGGGGAGACAGGATGCCGATATAGTTTTTTCACCCATGTCACTTTTCGAAGTTATTTCCCCGGTATTGGTTGAGGCCACCTCCTAAGGAAGCATTCAGGCGGTTTCCTGTATAGTGAAAGGAAAAAACCTCCCCGAATTTGTTGTCCATTTTCAGCTTTTTGT
>VOFK01001499.1_pt1 | contig 66235 bp, 55 predicted proteins | sample 5384121 | NCBI WGS metagenome assembly VOFK01 (sample SAMN12384730, study PRJNA508395) | human gut metagenome | isolation source: healthy gut J | host: Homo sapiens | reverse complement strand
GGGCATCACAAAGGCAGTTGTTGCGATGAGTGATTTTGTCATCGGATACTGGTATATTGTGATTGCTGTCATAGCAGCAATTGTTATAGCCATCAAGCTTTATAAGCAGACTGACAGCGGCCAGATGTTCTTTGGTAATCTCGCAAGAAAGCTTCCGGTTTTCGGAAAGCTAAACATCAAGACAGCGGCCAGTAACTATGCGCGTACACTTTCCACACTTGTGTATTCCGGACTTCCGATGATTGAAGCCCTTGGCATCACTGCTGACACCATGAAGAATGCGCTTTACAAAAAAGCCCTGAAAAATGCAAGGGAAGAAGTAAGTAAGGGTGTTCCACTGTCTGAGCCAATCACTGCGTGTGGATTGTTTCCACCTATGGTTTCACACATGACGCGAATTGGTGAGGAGACCGGTGACTTGGAAGGCATGCTTACCCGACTGGCAGACTACTATGATGAGGAAGTTGAGTTGGCTACCCAGACAGTTATGGCAGCTATTGAGCCAATGATTATCCTTGTTCTGGCACTTATTGTTGGTGTACTTGTGGCAGCTGTTATGGCTCCTATGCTTACCATGTATCAGGCTATGGACAGCTTATAAAATAAAAAAGAAGCAGACTTTGAGTGTGAAGCTCAAAGGCTGCTTTTTTGGTGCAGAGACATTGGCAGTAGGACGGGGCTTCATCCCATGAGCCCTGGCTGGTGCACATTCTCTCGCTTGAGCTACGCTGCACTGCCAAGATACTGTAGGAATTATGCTTTATAGGTTTACTATGCTTGACGAAAACGTCGAAACGCGCCGTCCGTGGCGCGGTTCTCCTTGAACATTACTGCTCACACCACAGTGTGACCAGTAACGATTACAGCCCATTAAAAGTGCCTCTACGAGGCAGGGGCTGTAATCTGCCAATAGTTGACGCATTGGCGCATGGCTTGACAGCGTGGTGTCAAGCTATGCGTTTGAACAGTAATGATATATATTACATCCCGGTGGCAGCTCATTTCTGTGTATCGTGTGCATAATTCGACAGTATCTAAGCAGCTTCGCTATTCGCTCACGCGAGAGAGTGTGCACCAGCCAGGGCTCGTGGGATGAAGCCCCTTACGCTGTGGCAGAATCGAATTTGGGATGAAATCCAGCCTGATTTATGGTAAAATAAAGAAAATACCACAGATTGACAAATTAAATGGTGCACTGATAAATGTCCGGACGAGAGCAACAAAAAATAAAAAGCAGTCTAAGAATAAACTCATAGGAATGCTGGAAGAGCTGTTCTCAAAGTCAGAGTTTATCGAGAAAAGAAGATACTTGAAGAAGATTATGGACTTAAAATGAGCATGGAACTCGAAGGGAGGATGAGCGAGATGTGTAATGTGAGTGATTACTGGGAAGAGGTTGCAACAGAAGAGGGTAAGGAAATCGGTAAGGAAATCGGAGAAAGACAAAAGATAATCTCACTGGTTGTAAAAAAGCTGCAAAAGGACAAGAGTGTGGCAGAAATAGCAGATGACCTGGAAGAAAAAGAGGAGGTTATCGCTCCAATTTACGAAGCGGCATTGTCTATGAAGCCGGATTATGACGTTGAGAAAATCTATGAGCTTCTCGAGAAAAATAAGAAGCTGGCATAGCAGCTGTAGGTACTGGCAGTAGGACGGGGCTTCATCTCATGAGCCATGGCTTGTGCACACTCTCTCACGTGAGCTACGCTACGCAGCCAAGATACTGTAGGAATTATGCCTTAAAGATTTACGATACTCGACGAAACCATCGAAACGCGCCGTCCGTGGCGCGGTTCTCCTTGAGCATTACTGGTCACACCATAGTGTGACCAGTAACGATTACAGCCCATTAAAAGTGCCTCTACGAGGCAGGGGCTGTAATCTGACAATAGTTGACTTATTGGCGCATAGCTTGACAGCGTGGTGTCAAGCTTGCGTTTGAATAGCAATGATATATATTACATCCTGGTGGCAGCTCATTTCTGTGTATAGTGTGCATAATTCAACAGTATCTAAGCGGCTTCGCTATTCGCTCACGCGAGAGAGTGTGCCACAGCCGGTCTCACGTGATAAAGCCCCTTGCACTGTGGCAGAATGCAGGCTGATAGGCGTGCAGTGCAGAAACAGTATGAAAAAATATAAATATGGAAAAAGAAAAATTATGATGACAAAGAACTGCCGCTATGCTACAATCAACTCAAAGCATTATATTTCTGTAAGCGGCACCACATAACAATTTTTTACAGGTGCACACCACTTTGAAGAGGGCAGACCACTTCGCATCATTCTACAAAGGACATGGAAGTTTTCAATGCTTTAATTACCCATTAACAGCAGGAAAATTGAAATGCCGTATGTAGACAGAATACAGAAAGTGCAGCCAGAGGGCAGTTAGAAGCCCGATAATGTAGTCAGAAGACAGATGAACTGTATACAGTGTGATAATCATAATGTAAACATATAGAAAACATAAAGAAGGACAGCACATGTATACCTTGTAAACTGTACCACTGTACCCTCATTGGCACCAAATTTTCCTGCTCACACAAGAGAACAGGAGGAGAAGGATTGAGCGCAAAGGACTCAATGGCAAAGGAATACTTTGCTGACAATGCCAGGTTTGCTGATCTGTGCAACAATATACTGTATGGAGGAAGAGAGGTCATCCTGCCGGAAAACCTTAAGGAAAGGGATACCACGGAGGTTCTGACCGCACTAGGGCTTGACAAAAAGACCATAGCGATGCAGAAGATGAGGGACATCTTCAAAAATGCCAGCATCAAATATACCGGCAAATCATATGTCGTACTGATAGGAGTAGAAAATCAGTCGGATATACACTATGCCATTCCGGTAAAAAACATGTTTTATGATGTGATGGCATACGGCAACCAGGTAAAGGAAACAGCAAAAAAGCACCGAAAAGAAAAGGATACGGCAACATCGGATGAATTTCTCTCGGGATTTACAAAAACTGATAAGCTGATTCCGGTGATTACGATTACAGTATATCTCGGAACAAAGGAATGGGATGGTCCAAGAAAGCTGTCAGATATGTTTGGTGATGTGGATGAAGAGCTTCTGCCATTCATACCGGATTACAGGATTAATCTGCTGGCACCGAGGGAGATAACAGACTTTACCGGATTCAGGACATCAATCAGGCAGCTTTTCGAGGTACTGAAGAATGCATATGATAAAGAAAAGATGCAGGAAGTGCTGCAGAATGATGAAAGTTTAGCAAGGTGGACAGAGAGACGGTTGAGGCAATCAACCTGTTTGCAGGAACGGATATAGACATAGATGAGAAAGAAGAGGTGATTGATATGTGCAAGGCATGGGAAGAACAGAAAAATGAAGGCAGAGAAGAAGGTCGAGAAGAAGGTCGAGAAGAAGGCAGAATTCGTCAGGCAAAAATAACAGCTTTGAAACTTCAGAAAAAAGGTCACTCAATAGAAGATATAGCTGAATGCGTGGATTTTGACGAGGAAACAGTAAAAAAATGGCTTGTGAGCTAATATTGTAGTGGAATACAATTTGAGGAGGCTGTCTTTGAGCGAAAGCACTGAGGCTGCTTCCTTTTTTGTTGACAGTAGGACGGGGCTTCATCCCATGAGCCCTGGCTGGTGCACATTCTCTCACGTGAGCTACGCTACGCAGCCAAGATACTGTAGGAATTATGCCTTAAAGATTTACGATGCCCGACGAAACCGTCGAAACGCGCCGTCCGTGGCGCGGTTCTCCTTGCCCTGCCATCCGTGGCAGGGCATTTCTGTGTATCGTGTGCATAATTCAACAGTATCTAGGCAGCTTCGCTATTCGCTCACGCGGGAGAGTGTGCCCAGCCGGTCACATGGGATAAAGCCCCTTACGCTGTGGCAAAAAAGAAAAAATGTGATGACAAAACACCACCTCTATGCTACAATCAACTCAAAGCATTATATTTCTGTAAGCGGCACCACATAACAGTTTTTCAGGTGCGCACCACTTTGAAGAGGGCAGACCACTTCGCATTATTCTACAAAGGACATGGAAGTTTTCGATGCTTTATTTACCAATCAACAGCAGGAAAATTGAAATGCCGTATGTAGACAGAATGCAGAAAATGTAGTCAAAAGGCGGATGAACTGTATACCGTGCGTAAATATTAAAGAAGAACAGCACATGTATACCTTGTAAACTGTACCACTATACCCTCATTGGCACCAAATTTTCCTGCTCACACAAGAGAACAGGAGGAGAAGGATTGAGCGCAAAAGACTCAATGGCAAAGGAATACTTTGCTGACAATGCCAGGTTTGCTGACCTGTGCAACAATATACTGTATGGAGGAAGAGAGGTCATCCTGCCGGAAAACCTTAAGGAAAGGGACACGACAGAGGTTCTGACCGCACTAGGGCTTGACAAAAAGACCATAGCGATGCAGAAGCTGAGGGATATCTTCAAAAATGCCAGCATCAAATATACCGGCAAATCATATGTGGTACTGATAGGAGTAGAAAATCAGTCCGATATACACTATGCCATTCCGGTAAAAAACATGTTTTATGATGTGATGGCATACGGCAACCAGGTAAAGGAAACAGCAAAAAAGCACCGAAAAGAAAAGGATACGGCAACATCGGATGAATTTCTCTCGGGATTTACAAAAACTGATAAGCTGATTCCGGTGATTACGATTACAGTGTATCTCGGAACAAAGGAATGGGATGGACCAAGGAGGCTGTCAGATATGTTTGGTGATGTGGACGAGGAGCTTCTGCCATTCATACCGGATTATAGGATTAACCTGCTGGCTCCGAGGGAGATAACCGACTTTACAGGATTCAGAACCTCAATCAGGCAGCTTTTCGAGGTATTACAGAATGCTTATGATAAGGAAAAAATGCAGGAAGTGCTGCAGAATGACGAAAAGTTTAGCAAGGTGGACAGAGAGACGGTCGAGGCAATCAACCTGTTTGCAGGAACGAATATAGACATAGATGAGAAAGAAGAGGTGATTGATATGTGCAAGGCGTGGGAAGATCAGAAAAATGAAGGCAGAGAATTAGGAAGAGAAGAAGGCAGAATTCGTCAGGCAAAAGTAACGGCTTTAAAACTTCAGAAAAAAGGACACTCAATAGAAGATATAGCTGAATGTGTGGATTTTGATGAGGAAACTGTAAAAAAATGGCTTGTGAGCTAATATTGTAGTGAAATGTAAATTATAGGAAGCAATCTTTGGGCGAGAACTCGGAGGTTGCTTCCTCTTTTGATGACAGTAGGATGGGGCTTCATTCTCTACGAACGGCTGGCGAATATACTCTCGGGTGAGCGAATAGCGAAGCTGCTTAGATACTGTTGAATTATGCGCATGAAACACAGAAATGAACTGCCACTGGGATGTAATATATCGTTGCTGTTCAAACGCAAGCTTGACACCACGCTGTCAAGCTATGCGCCAATAAATCAACTATTGTCAGATTACAGCCCCTGCCTCGTAGAGGCACTTTTAATGGGCTGTAATCGTTACTGGTCACACTGATGGTGTGAGCAGTAATGGGCAAGGAGAACCGAGCCACGGACGGCGCGTTTCGACGGTTTCGTCAAGCATAGAAAATCTAAAAGCATAATTCCTACAGTATCTAGGCAGCTCCGCTATTCGCTCACGAGAGAGAGCGTGCACAAGCCGGGCACATGGAATGAAGCCCCTTATGCTGTGGCGGAGTATAGCTCTGGAGAAAATTTTTATTGAAAATATGATATAAATGCAATAAAACGGATGAAATTTGGGTGAAATTGCTAAAGAAAGCGAAGTTGTGCGCCAATAGTGCTATTGTACTAGAAAATAACTTGCATTATGCTTTGATTTATGGTACAATGAGCGCATACAAACCAAAGAGATGCTGATAGGGCACAGCTCTTTGCACAAAAACCATGTTATAATGAAAAGGAGAAAAGAACTATGGTAAAGAATGTATTTAAAAAGTTAGGAAAGAAACAGAAGAACAACAAAGGTTTCTCTCTCGTAGAGCTTATTGTTGTAATCGCCATCATGGCAGTGCTTGTAGGTGTACTTGCTCCACAGCTTATCAAGTATGTTGAGAAGTCTAGAGAGGCTACAGATATCCAAACATGTGATAATATTGCTACAGCTTTAAAGACATATTATGCAGACGAAGAGGTTGCGGCTTCGGCTACTGCTACTACGGTTACTGTTACATTGGGTAAGACAGAGCTAGGAACAGTTGCTGATACGGCTGTTAAAGATGCCGGATTAACAAAAGCGAAAATTAAAGGTACAAAGTGGACTGGTGATAAAATAACAATTGTATATAATAAGGCAGACGGAACTATTACATATACAGGAGATTCTCCATATTACCATTCAGACAAAGATCAGTTCAAAAAAGGCCCTAAATCATAAATAATATATAAAGAGGCTTTTAACCATGACCACAGAACTGATACCCATCTACATCTTAATATTTGCATTCGGTATAGTTATAGGCAGCTTCCTAAATGTCTGTATCTACCGCATACCGCAGCATGAGACAGTGGTGACCGAAAGATCCCACTGCATGAGATGCGGGTATCAGCTTGCGTGGTACGATATGGTGCCGGTTTTCAGCTGGCTGTTTCTTCGTGGCAGATGCCGCAAGTGCAAAGAACCGATATCACCTCAATACCCTATTATTGAGGCGTTAAACGGTATATTATACATAGTAGTTTTTGCAGTAAATGGACTTGAGCTTACGAGTATCATCTACTGCTTTCTTACATCTGCACTCATAGTTCTGAGTGTGATAGACTGGAGAACATATGAAATTCCATTCGGAATCAATATATTTATACTGGTACTTGGAATCCTGCATGTGTTTTTAGACCATGATAACTGGTCTGAATATGTGATAGGATTCTTTTGTGTCAGTTTATTTCTTGAAATCCTTCTTCTTGTAAGTGGAGGAAGAGCCATAGGTGGCGGAGACGTCAAGCTCATGGCATGTGCAGGCCTTGCGATAGGCTGGCAGAATATTACATTAGCATTTTTCTTAGGATGCATCATCGGTTCCGTGATACATCTGATTCGTATGAAAGTAACAAACGCAGGCAACAGGCTTGCGATGGGACCGTACTTGGCAGCCGGAATATTTATTTCGATGCTATGGGGTGAGAAAATGATATCGGCATATTTGACACTCGCAGGCTTTTGAAAAGTGTGTTATAATATAGCGTACTTAGTATAAAACAGGTAGTACGACAAGCAGTGAGACAAAAGCAGAGCAAAGCACAGATATACCGAATATATATAGAATGTTTGTAACTGAACAGTTACGAATGTTTTACAGATGTATACAGTGTAAAACAAAGATAAACACGGAGGACTAGGTTATGGCAAATAGGGTACTCGGTATTGAAATAGGGGAGAACCTTACCAGAGTAGTTGAGATTGATTACAAAGCAAAAAATCCTAAGATTTACAATATGTTCGGCTTTCCGACACCACCGGGGATGATTAATGATGGAGTGGTACAGCCGGATGGGATGTTTCGTTCTATCTTATACAGTAAGCTGAAGGAAAAGAAGATTTCCACCAAAAAAGCTGTTTTTGTTTTAAATTCAGCGCGTATAGCAAGCAGAGATATTGAGCTTCCACTTGTTAAGGAAAAGCAGCTTAAGGAAATGATTGCAATGAATGCATCGGATTATTTTCCGGTGGATTTGAGCCAGTACAAGCTGGTACATCAGATTATAGAGAAGATTGACAGACCGGAAGAAAAGAAATTACGTCTTTCGGTTATTGCTGTGCCTAATGATCTTATTTTGTCGTATGGTGCCCTTGCAGCTGATTGCAGGCTGCAGCTTGTAGCACTTGACTATAGTGGAAATGCCATCAAGCAGCTCATGAGAAGAGAAATTCCCGGAGATGTGAAGGTGACTGTCAAGGTGGATGAGGTTTCTACCACACTGACTGTAATGGATGGAAGCATGGTAAAAGCTGCAGCGCAATGTCAACCATGGACTTGCTGATGCTATTGAGGAGATTCAGGATAGTGAGCTTTTTGGAGAGTATCTGTCATTTACCGATGCAGTTGATGTGGCACGCAGAAAGACCTGCCTTGCAATAAGGCCTGATGGCACAGTACCTGATGAGCCGGCGGGCGGCGGCATGGATCCTATGGGACATGAGATTGATTCGGAGCGTTTTAAGAAGCTTCGTCTGAATGTTTCATATGCACTTTCCAATCTGATAAGCAGTCTTGGACGAGTAATAGACTACTATCAGTCGAGAAATTCAGATACTCCTATCGATAGAATTTTCCTCATTGGCTTAGGTGCTGATTTCAGCGGACTCTCAAAGCTTTTGACCAATGAGCTCAATGTCAAGGTGGTTCCGCTCCAGCAGTTTGACGGCATACATGTGGCAAAGAACATCAACCTCGCAGAGGCAAAGCTGGCTGAGTATTTTAACTGTGTCGGATGTTCATTGAGCCCGCTTGATATATTAGACAGTAAGAAAAACAAGGGAATCGGTGCTACGATTATGGCAGGAACAGCTGCAGGTGCCATGCCATCCGGCGGCGCACAGGCAGGGATGCAGGGAAATCCACCTGTCGGTCCTGATGGGAAGCCTCTTCCCGTACCGGCAGGGGAGACAGCAGAAAAGCCTGTTTCTTTTGCAGTGCAGCTTCTCATTTTTGGATTGTGTGTGGTAGTTGCAGTTGGTATCACGGCATACAGCATTTTTTCAAATCTTGTTTTAACTTCAGACAATATGACACTTAAAGCTCGTGTTTCTGATTTGTCATATGCACAGAATATATATGATGTGTACAACCAGACCAAGAAGGACTATGACTGGACTAAGCTTCTTGAGAGCGCCTCATCCAACAAGAATGATGAGATAACGGGCTTCGTGGATGAGCTGGAGCAGAAGCTTCCGTCAGAGGCCAAGCTTGTGAATATGTCTGTTACGACTGATGGTGTTTCGATGACCATCAAGACAGGCAGCAAGGATATAGCGGCTGATGTAATTGCACAGCTTCGTACATTTGAGAGTATCATGGTATCCAATGTGTCAACCATCACAGAGGAGGTTGATGAGACCGGTGCCTCAAAGGTTCAGTTCACAGTAGATTGTACATATGTAAAGGCAGACGACAGTGCTGCTTCTGAATCGGCGGATGGCACGGGCAGTGAGCCAGATGATACCTCAGAGGATGCGTCGTCGCAGGCACAGACACAGACGGATAGTGGTTCATCAGATACAGACAGTACAAATCAGTAGGGGGTGTTAGGATGTCAACGAGAGATAAAAAGTTACTTATTATATTAGCGGGTGTTGCCATTTTAGCACTGACATATTTTTTGATTTTTATTCCACAGTCCAATAAGAGGGATTCACTCAAGAGCGAAAACATGAACCTGAAATCACAGTACAATCAGCTTTCAGCACTTGCGGCAAAGGCGGATGACTACACAAAGAAGACAAAGGATATGTCTGATGCCATGCAACAGGTATATGACAATTTCCCTTCATATTTACAGATTGAAAACGGCATCATGGATGCGGTTGCTATAGAGAAATCTACCAATACAAATATTACAGAGCTTACAGTCGGTTCACCGACAGCTATTGATGTGAATAATCCGACAGGCGATGCAGGTACAGATTCTTCGTCAGGAAGCAGTTCAGACAGCAGTACCACGGATAGCAGTAATGCAGACAATTCGCAGAGCTCTCAGACCGCTGATGGCAACAGCTCTCAGTCACAGACAGGCGACGGCAGTGCAGCTGATGGCAGCACATCATCAAGCTCTGCAAAGTCTACGGTTACAGGCTATCAGCTTTATGATGTCAGCACAGTTATGGCATTCAAGACAGAGTATCATGGGCTTAAGGCTATGCTCGGCGAGGTGATTGGTTCATCACAGAAGAAAACTATCAGCACGCTCAATGTGAGCTTTGATGATTCGACAGGCAAGCTGACAGGCGAGATGCTTGTGGATTCATATTTCCTGTATGGACTTGATAAGCCATATGAGGCACCATACATACCTGCAGTACCACATGGTACAAATAATCTGTTTGGTACAACAAACTAACTGATTATTATAATATTAGATTATTAGATTAGCGGGTTATTGAGACCGTAAGTGATAAATATCAAATGTTAGATTATTGAGTTATGAGATAACAAAATACAAGAGGGGAGGAAGCAGATTTGAGAAAGCTAAAAAACGATGATCGAGGAGTAACACTTGTGGAGATTATTGTGTCGATTGCTATTCTCGCAATAATCGTGCTTCCTTTTTTGAATGCATTTGTCACAGCTACAAAGACCAATGTAAAGGCAAAAAACGAGATGAATGCCACACATCTGGCGACAAACATTATGGAGGGCATTGAGAAGAACTCCGTGAAGACACTGGCGTATCAGTTCAACTATCCGTCGGAGGGCTTTGATGTGGCGGACGGCTTTAATATATCAGATGGAAGCAGTGCATGTGAGCTTCTTAAGAAGTCGGGTAAGTTTGATAATGTAAAGAGGCTTGAGGATATCAGTGCTGAGATTGTAAACAAGGATGATGTCATTACTAGCTGTATCCACAAGACTGATGCATCAGCCAAAATAAGCGATACATCGCTTTGGGATTTCAGGGAGTCGGATGCGCACAAGTATTATTTCTATATGTCAGGCGTGCAGTCAGGTACAAAGAAATACAATGCTCTTGTGACAGTGGATGCAAAATCTGACGCGACAAAGGTAAACCCTACAACGGGCAAGAAAGAGGCGGACAATAAGGTTACAGAGTACAACATGGACGAGGTGGCAGATATGTCCGCCATGGACGCAAATTTCGACTGCATGAGTGCAGATAGGTATTCTGCTACAAATATTATATCTGCATTTAACAATATGAATCCAGACTTCAGTGTACAGCAGAGTGATATAAAGAGAACTATCACAATTGATATAGAAAAGAGTGGGGCTGCGAGCAATAAGGCTACCAAGGTGACGGTGTCATATTCGTATTCTATCAATAAGAATGGAGTAAGAAAGACTTTTCCGGATCCGAATAGTGCACTGAAGGATGATTATACCATGGTGATTTACGACAATTCTTCTGATACCGTGAACCATAATCTGAGAAATGTCTATCTGTTTTACAATCCATGGTACACATCTACAGGAGCACTTTACAATACCTGCAACGATGTCATTATAATCAATAATAAGGGCAAGCTGGATTGCACGGTAAACATTGTAAAGCAAAAGACTATATCGGATCAGTCAGAGTTGAGCACGAAGGAGAGTACATATAAGGCATATGTGAAGGTAAGTGAGCCGGGAAATCGTACAGGTCATGCTTATACTCATATAGCCACCAATCTGAATGTAAATATGGGAGCACCGGATAATCCACTACAGCCCGATCAAGCTATATATGGCTTTAATAACAATGTAATTCAGAATGATGTAAAGGCAATTGTCGATATAAAGAATCTGACAAAAAGCAAGGCATCTGAAAGGCTGTATGATGTGAAGGTAGACATATACGAGAGTAAGGCTTCACTGGATGATATATTTAAGGATAAAGATCCGGTTGTTACGATGACCGGAAGCATGGGGTATTAATTATGAAGCGTAACGATAACCGTGGTGCTTCCTTTGTGATGGTTGTAGTTGCAATGGCTATAGTGGCTGTTTTAGCTGTGACTGTGCTGTGGATAGCGCTTATGAACCTCCAGATGAAGGTGACGGACGAAAAATACAGATAACTTTTACTCGGCAGAGGGAGTGCTGGATCAGATATGTACCGGTCTGCAGGGAGATATTTCCAAGGCTTACTCAGCAGGATATACCAAGGTTATGGAGAATTACTCTGACAGCAGCATAAATGAGGCAGGCAGACAGAGTATATTTGCGCAGGAGTATCTGAAGAGCTTAAAGACCAGTCTGGAGTATGACAGCACAGGTATGACCTTTAATAGGGGAAAGCTCATACAATATGTAGACCCGAAGCTTCTCGAGAATAAAGACAATCAGCCACGTGCTATTATCAAATCGACCAATGCCGATGTAAACGGCAACGGTATACTTAAGGTATACCAAAACCGTGTCGTGCTGAACGGACTAAGGGTAGAGTATACCGATGAAAAGGGATTTAAATCAATAATAGAGACAGATATTTCTCTGGGAGTTCCATCCATGAGCTTTACAGCATCGGGAGGCGTTCCGGAGCTTTTTACATATTCTCTTGTTGGAAATGAAGGACTGGATATTATATCAGGACTTAATAAAGTGAATCTATCCGGTAATCTCTACGCCGGCTGTGAAAATGCGGCAGGTACAGGAACTTCTACTACGAGTGTTATCATTCCAAACAATGCCACACTTGATGTAAAGGATACCAGCTATATGATTGCAGAGGGCGATATAGAGGTGGGAGACTTTGCCGGAAAAGATACTGCTACGATAAAAAAGAACATGGCGGGTGTACACAATAATAGTACACTTTCTGTTGATTCACAGTGTCAGCTGTGGACAAGCAACATAAATGTAAATGGTGCAGCAGTTAAGCTGGATGGCATGACATATGTGGCAGATGACATGACCTTAAATGGTACAGGCTCAAAGGTCACACTTGGAAAGAATAATAAGAATAACAATGCGAAGTACGTCGGCTTTGGCAATGGAGGCGCTGACAAGGAAAATCCTGTCGCAGGCGATAGCTCTGCTATTATCATAAACGGTAGGGAGGCATCTCTTGATATGTCAAATATCAGGGAGCTTATGTTGGCAGGAACCGCATATATCAATACCCAGGCTATTGTAAACTCAAGTAGAGTGGGTACAGAAAACAGCAATGTGGGCATGGGTGAGTCAATCTCTGTAAAGGGTGACCAGATAGCATACCTTGTGCCGCCTGAGTGCATAGGCACAAGTGGAAATGGTGCGGATGCCAAATCGCTTTACAACAAGAATCCACTTTCCTATAAGGAGTACAAGGATATTACTGCAACCGGACAGGATCAAACAAAGTATACTGAAATAAATGCCAATGTGGTCAGCACAAAGACAGGTAAGGCTCTCTCGGCATATCTGCCGGAGTCAAAGACAATCGACAACTGTATAAAGAAGGTCTTTGTTCCTTCTACTGATAATAATGATGATGGACTTGTATACTATTATGTCAATCTGCCAACGAACAAGGCTGCTGAGTATTACAGTGACTATTGGTGCAGACAGTGACAAGCTCAATAGATACACTAAGTTTTATACTGACAGCATACAGGTAAATGAGGCTGCAAGCATCTATACTGCCGGCAATTACAGCATCTACGATGGCAGCAATTTAAGCCTTTTGAAGGGCATAGCTGATGGTGTGGACATGGATGCACAGTCGGATGCTTTACAGCGCACGTATACTGCACTAAACTCAAAGCTTTTGACAAATTATGCGGATTTACCGACAAATGCAGCAAGTGTTTCGCTTTTTACAAATATAGTTAACAATACCAATTTGCTGAAAATAGTGCCAAATTCCGGTAATAAACATATATTTGAGACTGAGTATCAGGGAAAAAAATACCAGGCAATTGTCAAAAACGGTAACTACACCTATGATGCAAATGACAAATCACACAATGTGGATATAATTGTTGCTACGGGAGATGTGACACTGAATGCTGACTTTACAGGTACCATAGTTGCAAAGGGCAGGATAATTGTAAACAAAGACCAGTGCGAGATTGATAATGGTACTCAGGAGCTATTTAAGGCATTGCTTCTTGAAAAGGTAAGTGATGCAGATGATGCACTGCACCTGTATGATGTGTTCATGGATGGTGCCAACTATCTGGGTAATGTTTCTTCTTTTTCAAATAAGAAGGAGGCGGACACAAAAATAGATTATGCTACTCTCATTACATACCAGAACTGGACCAAGGAGTAGAAAACAAGCGGCTTCTAAGGCGCAAAACAGTTGCGAAATATTTATATTTGACAAATTTTGACGATATATACAAGGGAGGAATCCAATATGTCTGTAACAGAAAAAAAGAATAATGGCGGTTTCTCTCTGGTAGAGCTTATAGTAGTGATAGCGATATCTGTCGTACTCATAGGTGCGGCAACCATATCCATTCGCTCGGTCATGGGTGTTGAGGTGAAGCAGTGTGCCAGAAATATTGAATCGATAATTAACAAAACAAGGGTCACAACTATGGGAAAGGACAGCGCAGTTCTTGAGATATACAAGGATGCATCAGATGGTGCCTACTATTATAAGACGACCATAAATGGTACAGTATCTGCTCCAAGCAAAATCGGAAAGAGCAGGATTGATGTATATTATTCCATGAAGGATGATTATAGTGATAAGACACAATTGAACGGCTCAGACAGTATAGTGCTTCAGTTTGACAGAAGCTCAGGTGCACAAAAGCCTGATGCCAATGGTAAGTGCTGCAGCCGTATCTGGATTCAAAAAAACAGCACCGAGAAGGTTATCACGATATATAAGGAGACCGGCAAGGTGGTATGTGAGTAATTTATATAGTTTAATGATGAATATTTTATTTTGACGCAAGGCTGTTATAAGGTTGTATGATGAAATCGGAGAGGAAGATGAACCATGAAACTTTTAAGGCGCATGAACAAATCAAATAATAGGAAAAACAGTGGCTTTACACTTGTTGAGCTTGTCATTGTCATGGCGATAATGGGAATACTGGGTCTGGCTGTTGCAGGCTTTATCGGTACGAGCAGCAGTATAAGTATGCTTCAAAGGATGTAGATTTACAGTATGAGGCACAGCTTACGATGAATCAGATAGGAGACCTGATAATTGATGCGCAAAAGGGGGTTAAGTATGAGCCTGCTACAGTGGCAGCGCCGGTGGAGGTGGCATCAGCAGACCCTGAGGCTGGTTATATTGCAACTGCATCAGCGGAAGAAGAGTCATCCGAAGAAGCATCATCTGAGGAAACATCATCCGACAGCAAGCTGATTATCTACAACAAGGATTGTACATACAATATCATATACAGACCGTCAGAGCACAAAATTTATCTGCGAAAGGATACACTGGATCCTGCAACAGGTGCGGTGAAGGCAGATGGTCAGGGCAAGGAATCTCTTATGGCAGAAAATGTCACAGGATTTACCACTGATTTAAGCGAGGCAGAAAGCAAGAACTCTGTCGGAATTGTCGTGGACTTTAAGGCAGGGGACAAGAAGTATACTTCAAAGCAGAACTTCACTATGCGCAATAAGGTACCGACTGGAGCAGATGTGGAGTATGTGGCACCGGCAGAGCCGATTTCTGTACATATATATTATGGTGGCAGAGATGTCTCTGGTCAGAGCATTTCATATGTCAGAAAGGATAATAGTAATGTCCTTGAATTTACATCTAAAATATTGGGTGGAAATAATCCAAGCCAGGATGTTACATGGTCATACACCGGCAGGGCCGCTGATTGGAATGGAACAACGTTTAATTCTTCTGGAAATGCAGCAAAATTATCTATCGGAGAAAATGAAACATCAAAGCAGTTTATAGTTAAGGTGACTTCAAAAGAAGATACTTCCAAATATACATCTGTAACGATAAATGTGGTTGATACACGTAATTGGCTGACTAATCAAGAAATGCAAAATGTGCTGGTGCCAGGGGAAACATTGAAAACATGGCTCGAACCAGAAAATGTTAAAAATAGCGGAATAGGATACGATCCTGACGATTTTGAATGGCATATAGAAACCTATCAGTACATTGATGGAGTGAAAACTAAAATAAATAATGATGATATTTTAGATAACAATAGTGAAGAAAAAGGAAATTATGGTGGTGGTAATTATCTTAGTTATCATATTGATAAGACTACGCACTGGAAGGGAGATTTTAACCAGACAATTGCTTTTACGTCTGGATTGAATTTATATAATAAAGAGTATGATGTATTGATTTGGGTTACTTTGAAATCAGATCCATCTATAGGATCAAATATTATTACATTAAGATGTAGGCCACATAACTAAAAGGAGCAATCGCAATGAGCAAATTAAGAAAAAAAATAGTGGTTCCAATATCACTCACACTTACAGGATGTCTCGTTGTGGCAGCTTTTGTGCTGAATGACAGCCTAACAAAGGTCGATGCAAATGTAGCATTCAATGGAATATCTGATATAGTCAGCTCACATGGCAAGGACAAGCCCTTCAATATAGTGGAGGTGGTGCCTGACAAGAAAATGGCATCCATTGGCTATCTGATCGACGGTCAGGAGCCTGACGATTGGTTTGGTACACTGTCAAAGATGTCTGACAAAGATGGTGCCGGTGTAAAAAACAGGTCTGCCTATATGGAAGGTCTGAAAACAAAGCTTGCACCTATTACTACCGAGAAAAAGGATAACACAAAGCCTCTTTACTATGAGCCGTATGAGGAGAGCTATGTCAGTCAGGGCGATGACTGGACAGAGCTTGCCCTTGTAGATATGGACAGAATAAACAAGGGTACCACCGGTTATAAGATGACAGAGCAGGCGGAGGGAGATTATAAGTTCAATACCGATTACCAGCTTGCTGTAAATGAAGAGGGACTGCCTACAGGTCATTACAGACAAAATGTTGACCATTATGTTTTCATGCAGGGCGAGGATGAGACAGAAGATGGCTCAAATACAGAGACTGAAAATGGCAATCAAATTAAGGCACCCGGAAAAAGAGGCTACTACAGTGTTGCTTTTACTGCAGTCAAATTGCCGGATGGCATGACAAATACCCAGTATCTGGTACCGTCTGATAATTCACAGAAAGCTGATGGAAATACAGACAGCAGTACAGATAATACGCCAGATACAGGCACAGCTGACGATACAGTTGAGAAGCATGTAGTCTATGCTATAAAGAGTTCATATGCAATCGTTTCCGATGAGAGCATGCAAACCATCGCAAAATATGACCCAAAGGCATATATTTATAGGACTGACAATTCAGATACTACCTCACCATATGAATTTGTTGCCAGGGCTGACCGGATGGCTGGTCTGCCTGATGGCAGTAAGCCGGATTATGAGAAGTATACATACTATACGGTTGAGATGGAGTATGTGCCTGCAGATAAAATCACTGATGATGAGACCTACTACGAGGTGAACACTGAGGTACCTATTGAGTTTAATTACGATGAGACCGGCGAGTATGGAGCAGTGCTTGATTCACAGAATCCATACGAGAAGATAGATGATGGCACACCGGACAATCAGTCGGCAGATAACACAGGGAAGGTAATCCTCACTGATACAGATGGATATTTTGATATAGTTAAGGACAGCCAGACATACACCTATGTGGGTGAGGGAAATGGTGATTATATCATGGTGGCTGATAAAAACGGCTCGCTTGATTATCCTGTAAATACCACACACATATATTATAAGGGTGGTTTCAAGAACAATAACTGGTTCAGAACAGGTGTGTTCAATCAGGAGGGCAAGACAGGCGATGATGATAAGACTGCCAATATGACCTTCAAGGTAAAAACGGTCACACCCAAGGAGCTTGAGCAGATAGATGTATCAACAATTGATTTACTCTATCTTTCCGGCTCAAAGTCCGTCCTTTCAAATGATTTAGTAAACGATGCTGCAACATATAAACCTGATAATGACATTTCATGGGACAAGGTAAAGCAGATAGTCCAGCGTGTACACCAGAGTGGTATAATGATGCCTGTTATAGTGGATAATGGTATTGTGTGGGCTTCTTCAAGTGCAGACTACTCAAGTAATATTAAAAAGCTTGCAGGTCTTTTGAGCTGTAACAATTTCAGCTCGCTGAATTTTACTAAGGACTCAGCTGGTAATTTTATTAATTGGAATAATGACATAAAGTATTATAAAGTTGACAGTAAAACCCATACAAAAGGTTTTGTAATTGGCAACGAATATGTCATTCCACGAAACTATAATCCTAGTACGGATGTGCCATTTGTTTTAAGAGATGATTTTGCTTCTGCATTTATTGCAAATGAAGATGAAACTCAATTTGTCGAAGCAGCTAAAAATGAGAATTTTGACGAGATAGCAGAGTATATCAACTCAGAGAATACAAGCAGGAAAAAAGAAAATGATACTCTTGGAAAGGACGAGTATGCATACTATGACAAGGAGATTTCAAAGGCGATAGTTTTAAGCTATATCATATCGTATGCCGATAAAAGAGACATTATAAATCCGACAGATAGTCTGAACATACTGGATATAGAGCCCGGAACTGTAAAAAATGAGTCTGACGCTTTAAATTATGATAAGCTTAAGAAGTGGCTTGGAACAAGGTGTCCGGAGCAAAAAAAGGTTACAATAACAAGGGTTACGAGTGCAGAATTTATTGGAAGAATAGAGGATCTCAATAATTATGATATGATATATATGGGACTTGTAGCCGATAATCTGAATTATAGAGATGGTCATACAGTATATAATGATTGGAAAATGGATGGGCTTAAATACTCAAATGTTGGTGACATTGTTGTTATAAATCCAAATGATTATGTAAACTATTGGGGATATAATATGCTCAAAAATGGTCATGCGGGATTGCTGGATACTGATTATATAAATGATGGAACGAAGCTTAATACTAACCTTACATTAAGAAATAATGGAAATAATGCTGATTATTTAACTGCTCCAAACACATACAGAGGCTCAGGCAATGATATTACTAAGCAGAAGGTTTCAGAATTGGAGGATTATATAAAGGCGGGCTTTCCTGTCGTCTTTTCAGATGGCTTTTTCTCTACTGTTTATGGCAGAGGAATTAATGAGGAGTATATAGACAACTGTTCAAATGTTTTTACTCTTTTATGTTATGCAAAAGATAAAGACAATGTTCTTAAAGTGGACAGCAAGGGAAATTTAAAAAAACAGTCAAATGAGACAGCTGACCTTGTTACCTACCTGACTACTGAAAAACCTGAAATATTACTCAAGGAGCAGGAAAAAGTAAAAGATACAGATTATGTTGAGATTAGTAATAATCAGATTACATTGGAATTTTCAATAAACAATGCAGGTGGTGCGGATTCTAAAGCGAGTTTTAATGCACAGCTGTTCTTGGATTCAAATTCTGATGGTAAGTTTTCGACGACCAATGAAGGAATAGCTGCAAATAAAATAAAACTATATTGTGATGGTACTATTGTGAATCCGGTAATGGGTGATGATGGTAAATATATGTATAGTCTGAATGCAGGCAATTATAATTATAAACTGGTTTATGATTTGCCGAATGGATTTGTAGGAGTTATGCCTTGGCAGCTTCGTGTGAGTCAGGCTACAAATAGCTACAGATATGATCAGAAATCCGGATATGTGTATGTCAAAAATTCAAAAGGCAGTCCTACAAAAGTCAAGATTCTTCAGATTAATTCAAAGTTGGAGCATAATGAGGACTTTAGGGGAAATTTTGATATGCAGACGCAGAAGAATGATAGCAATACAAAGTTTCATAAATTACTTAGTCAAGTGAAGGATTTTGACCTGGATATAGAAACAGTTCGTTATGACAACGTACCTAAAATGGATGAGGTATGTGATAAGCTGCAGACATACGATATGCTTGTGATTGGATTTGGTGATTGTTATGATATTGATAATACAAATAATCATCTCGATAAAATAAAAGCATATATCCAGTCAGGAAAACCGGTATTGTTTGCTCATGATACAACGTCATTTTGTAATAATAAAAATGATAATAAATATAATAATGTCTGGGGATATAAGTTTAACTCTATAATTCGTGATACTGTCGGACTGGACAGGTATGGAATCTTGTCAAATGAGTATTTAAAGAAGGGCAATACATTACAGAGTACTGATGAGGATTTTGATAAAGCTGTACAGACTGCCAAAAAGAATAATACTGATATTGCATATGAGCCAAAATCTGATAATTCAGTTATTGTCAGACAGAATCAGGGATTTACTTATGCAGATTTAAATCAGTATCAGTGGAAAGATAATGGTAACGATCATGGCGAGTACAGGCTGTATTCAGGGCTAGATGGTAATGATGTTGAAGCTAAGACTAATAAGGCAGTCAAGGTTAATTCAGGACAGATTACCACATATCCTTTTAAGATTGCTGACGAAATAAATATAGCTACCACTCATAAGCAGTACTACCAGCTGGATATGAATCAAGATGCTGATGGTGATGGTGAGAGTGATATTGTTGTATGGTATACCTTGTCAAACCATGGAATTTATGAGCAGTCTCCAAAGGATGTAAGAAATAATTATTATATTTACACAATGGGAAATGTAACATACTCAGGTGTAGGACATTCCGATTTCTCAAATAATGAGGATGAATTGAAACTTTATATAAACACTATGATTGCTGCATATAGTGCATCAGTTCATGAGCCGTCAATTTATCTTAAAGAGAATGCAGATACTGATTCAAATGACATAACTACATTATATGCAACTATTGATGATGCCATTGAAGAAGAAGCAGCTAATAAAGCGGATGCCAGACTAGATGGTGCAGACAGTACGCAGGATGTTTATTTTACGGTAAAGGATTCAAACCTTGTGCGAAATCAGATTGATGAAAAAACTGTTGTTTATTTGGACTTTTATATCGAGGATCCGCAAAAAAATCCAAAAGATGAAACGATTGGCACCGGAAATGATAAGATTTACTTAAAGAAGGTGGACTGGGATATCTATACACTGAATAATGATGGAACAGAAAATGAACAGATAAATAACAGTAAAGAAAACAGTCAATTAAATAAGGATCCAAGGGACTTCTTTGAAAATAACAAGACATATAAGGTAAAGGTACCATTGAGTGCTTTACCGGAGGGAGCTAATTCTATAAAGATTTATGCCGTAGGATATAGTAAGATTTACCAGTCACAGGTGAGCGGTGGTGATAAAGAAACTACAACAGCAAAGGCATACAAGACCTTCCAGATACAGCGTGTAGGTCTTGCTGATTTGGATTAGTTTTCAAAGGCTCCTGGCTATCACATACTTTTCGTTTAAGCACAATTTATCAAACAGAGACTTATATAAACCATTTATATAGTCTCTGTTTTTTTACTGTTTCTTTATACTTTCTTTATTGAATTATCCGCGCTTATTGATAAAATAGATAGTATGCGCACGATTGCGGATATTTTTGCATTCGTGTATGGGGGATAATTAACCGGAAAGAAAGGAAACGTTTATGAGTAAAATTTTCAAAAACCTGATTCCATACTGGCGATGGATCATATTAATATTTGTTTTTCTCATTGCTCAGGCTTACTGTGATCTGGCTTTGCCTGCGTACACATCTGACATCATTGATGTTGGTATCCAGGATCATGGCATTGAGCATATCCTGCCAAAGGAGATTACATCGGAGGATTATCAGATGGCACAGACATTTATGCTGTCTGACGAGAAAGAAAAATTTACGGACTGTTATGAGGCAGAGGATGCTTCAAAATCTGATGACGGTGTGGCAAAATACAAGCTGACAGCTGATTCGGACACACTTGATAAGCTGGATGAGGAGCTTTTGGTTCCTCTTGTCATGGCATATCAGGCTTTTCAGTCGGGTGAGCAGATGGATGTGGATGCATCGGCTATCCCGCAGGGAGTAGCGCTCGATGATAACATGATAAAGCAGATAAGAAGCAAGGTGCAGGAAAAAATCGATGCGGTGGGTTCAGCTACTTTAAAGTCCATGGGTGTAACTTTTGCGACAAAGTGTGATGAGAATGCAGGAATCGACGTGGATGCCAATCAGGTTGCTTATCTGTGGAAGGCAGGCGCCAAGATGGCAGCCTTTGCAGCTATTATGCTTATAGCAGCATGTGTTGTAGGTTTTGCGGCTTCAAAGGTCGGTGCCGCTGTCGGCAGGGATTTGAGGGAGAAGACCTTTTCAAAGGTTGTAGGTTTTTCAAATGCCGAGATTAACAAATTCTCTACGGCATCACTTATTACGAGAAGCACGAACGATATACAGCAGATTCAGATGGTTACTACTATGATGCTTCGTATGGTGCTTTACGCGCCAATCGTTGGTATCGGTGGTATCATCAAGGTGGCACAGACCAAATCCGGCATGGAGTGGGTGATTGCGATTGCGGTTGTTGCCATCATGGTTTTTATTTTTACGCTGGTCGGCATTGCTATGCCAAAGTTCAAGATTATGCAGACTCTTGTAGACAAGGTAAACCTTGTTTCGCGTGAGATTCTTACAGGTCTTTCTGTTATCAGGGCGTTTGGCCGTGAAAAAGAGGAAGAAAAGAGGTTTGATGAGGCTAACCGCGAGCTTACACGCACACAGCTTTTTACAAACCGCGTCATGACCTTTATGATGCCCGGTATGTCCATGATCATGTACTGCATCACACTCGGTATCGTGTGGGTTGCAGCAGGCAGAATAGACAAGGGCTCTATGCAGGTAGGTACGATGACTGCGTTTATTACATATGCCATGTTGATTGTCATGTCATTTCTCATGCTCTCAGCCATGTCCATCATGCTTCCGAGAGCCGGTGTTGCGGCAGAGCGTATTGACGAGGTCATAAGGACAAGCAGCACTGTAAATGATCCAAAGGCGCCTGTTACTGAGGCAGACCACAGGGGTGTTATCCGCTTCAATCATGTGGATTTCAGATATCCGGGAGCAAAGGAGGATGTGCTTTCAGATATTGATTTCGTGGCAGAGCCGGGAAAGGTTACAGCTATTATAGGAAGCACGGGCTGTGGAAAGTCGACACTTGTAAACCTGATTCCGCGTTTCTATGATGTGACGGGAGGCTCAATAGAGCTTGACGGACACGATATCAGAGACTACACACTAAGCGAGCTTCGCGAGTCGATAGGCTTTGTTCCGCAGAAGGGTATTCTTTTCTCAGGAACCATCGCCTCAAACCTGCGCTTTGGTAAAGCGGATGCGAGTGATGAGCAGATAAAAAAGGCAGCAGATATTGCACAGGCTTCTGAGTTTATCGAGACAAAGAATGACGGATATGAAAGCTCAATCGCACAGGGCGGCTCCAATGTGTCGGGAGGTCAGAAGCAGAGGCTTGCCATAGCAAGAGCTATCGCAAAGGATCCTCATATCTATGTGTTTGATGACAGCTTTTCAGCACTCGATATGAAGACTGACGCGCGTCTGCGTGCAGCCTTAGCTGAGGTTACAGAGAATGCTTCCGTCATTATCGTGGCACAGCGTATCAGCACGATTATTCATGCTGACCAGATTCTCGTGCTCGATGACGGTAAAATCGTAGGAAAAGGCACCCACGAGGAGCTTCTTAAAAATTGTGATGTATATATGCAGATTGCACAGTCACAGCTTTCAGCCAAGGAACTTGGACTTGATGATAAGGCGGCAGAAACTGCAACTGATAAAGCAGCAGATAATGTAACAAAAACAGCAACAGATACTTCGGCTGTATCAGGCTTAGATAATGAAAAGGAGGGCATGTAAGATGAGTGAGAATAACAACGAACAGTTCAAGATGCCTCCTAAGAGGCCAAGAGGGCCAATGGGACGTGGCCCCGGAATGGTCACAGAAAAGGCCAGGGATTTCAAGGGCTCTACAAAGAAACTCATAAAGTATCTCGGCAGATACTGGGCTGCTATCATTGCAGTTATGATTTTTGCAGCAGTTTCGACTGTCTTCTCCGTTGCAGGACCGAAGGTCATGGGTAAAGCCACCACTGCGCTTGCCGAGGGACTCATGAACAAGATTGCAGGAACAGGCGGCATAGATTTTGATTATATTGCAAAGGTTCTTTTGTTTACGCTGGCTTTATATGTGGTGAGTGCCATCTTTATGTTTGCCCAGGGACTTATCATGACAGGCATCACGCAGAAGACCTGCTACAGGATGCGTAAGGACATCACGAGCAAAATCAACCGTATGCCGATGAAGTATTTCGAGTCAAGGACATATGGTGAGGTACTTTCGCGTATCACAAACGATGTGGACACACTCGGACAGAGCTTGAACCAGAGTATCACACAGATTATTACATCTGTTGCCACTTTGGTCGGTACACTGGTCATGATGCTGTCTATTTCACCGCTCATGACGCTGATTTCACTCGTTATCCTCCCTGTTTCGATGATACTTATTTCGTTTGTCATAAAGCATTCACAGAAATACTTCAGACAGCAGCAGGAGTATCTGGGACACATAAACGGACAGGTCGAGGAGGTGTACGGAGGCCACCTCGTCATAAAGGCATATAATAAAGAGGCAGAGACTGTAAAGACCTTTAAGGAGGCCAACAATGTGCTCTACAAATCCGCATGGAAATCACAGTTCCTTTCAGGACTTATGATGCCTATCATGCAGTTTGTAGGAAACTTAGGATATGCGGGAGTAGCCATCTCAGGTGGTATACTTGCCATAAAGAATGTCATCACAATCGGTGATATCCAGGCATTTATACAGTATGTGAAGAATTTCACACAGCCAATCCAGCAGATAGCGCAGGTGGCAAACCAGCTTCAGTCGATGGCGGCTGCATCTGAGCGTGTATTTGAGTTCCTCGATGAGGAGGAAGAGGATATAACAGTGGAAAATCCTGTAAAGCCAGACCATATCGAGGGAAGTGTAGAGTTTTCGCATGTACACTTTGGTTATAATCCTGACCAGATCATCATCAATGATTTTTCTGCAAAGGTAAAGCCGGGACAGCAGGTTGCTATCGTTGGACCGACAGGAGCGGGAAAGACTACCATGGTCAAGCTTCTTATGAGATTTTATGATGTAAGCTCAGGTGCCATTCTTGTAGACGGACATGATATCAGGGATTACAACAGAGCCGATCTGCGAGATGCATTCGGCATGGTATTGCAGGACACATGGCTCTTTAAGGGCACCATTATGGAAAATATCCGCTACGGCCGTCTGGATGCCACAGATGAGGAGGTCATCGCGGCAGCAAAGGCAGCACATGCGCATCACTTTATCCAGACATTGCCGGGTGGCTACGATATGGAGCTCAACGAGGATGCATCCAATGTGTCACAGGGACAAAAGCAGCTTTTGACAATAGCAAGAGCCATTCTTGCAGACAATCCAATCCTTATCCTTGATGAGGCCACATCCTCTGTCGATACACGTACAGAAATCCGTATCCAGAAGGCACTCGACAATCTGATGAAGGGCAGAACAAGCTTTGTCATCGCCCACAGGCTGTCTACTATCAAGAATGCCGATATGATTCTTGTCATGAAGGACGGAGACATTATCGAGCAGGGTACACACGATGAGCTTCTTGCAAAGAACGGATTTTATGCAGAGCTGTATAACTCTCAGTTTGAAGAACAAGGATAACTATTCAGAACCACTGAGAAGAAGAAAAGCTGATGCGTCATGCTTGCATGTAAGCAGCAGGTTTTCTTCTTCTCAAGGTGGCTCGAATAGAGCCACCCCCACACACATGAGCAAAATTAGCTGCGTAGCAGCGAGAAAGCACGAGTATCGTGCGATATTGCGAATGTTTGTGGGGGTTTTGAATATGCGTGGGGCTGAATGGTTACATAAAATTTAAAAAAAATACGCTCTCGACAAAATTCGACAAAATGTGTTATCATAAAAGCATACAATTTGTTTTGACATGACAGTAATTGGCGGCATAGGAGAGTTTGATGAGCACTTTAAATGTCGCAGTAGCAGACGAAAAGAAAAACATGCAGAGTTTATTAAAGGGCATGGAGTTTTTAGGAACAGCAAGAAGTAGTGATGAAGCATACAACATGATAAACGGTAATGCCGGTTCTGATGTGGTACTTGTGTATGTAAAGAGAGCATCCGGTGACACTGAGCCACTTGATGATACATATATGGAGAAAAAATCCCTTGAGACACAGGTGACGGATATCATTCATGAGATAGGTGTTCCGGCTCATATAAAGGGATATCAGTATCTTAGGACTGCGATAGTGATGTGCGTTGAGGATATGGAAATGCTTAGCTCTATCACAAAGCTTTTGTATCCCACTATTGCAAAGAAGTACAAGACTACCTCAAGCAGGGTGGAGAGAGCCATAAGGCATGCTATCGAGGTGGCATGGAGCAGAGGCAGGATGGATACGATAGACTCCATGTTTGGATACACTGTAAACTATGGTAAGGGCAAGCCTACCAATTCGGAGTTTATTGCCCTGATTACAGACAAAATACGTCTAGGGATGTAAAAATCGTCATTATAGACAAATAAAACCACGTTTTGATAAATTTACTAGGCAAAATGTACTCCCGCGTGATATAATATAGTATACATTCTATTGGTTTCAGGATGTATACTATATTTTTTATCAGATTAATCGTTGTTTAAATAACTGTAATCTGGGGGAGGTTTCAGCATGGACAAAATGAAAATATTAATGGCCGCATCAGAGGCAATACCTTATATGAAGACAGGTGGACTAGCTGACGTAGTGGGATCTTTACCGAAATATTTTGACAAGGACAGATATGACGTGAGAGTTATACTTCCGAAGTACAAATGTATGGATGATAAATTACTGCCACAGCTTAAGTTCGTCTGTCATTTTTATGTCAATCTCAACTGGCGCAGGCAGTATGTGGGGATTTTTACATCGCAGTATGATGGTGTGACATATTATTTTGTGGACAATGAGTTTTACTTTGCAGGAGATAAGCCATACAACAATATATACGAGGATGTGGAGAAGTTTGCTTTCTTTTCAAAGGCGGTGCTTGAGGCTTTGCCGGTTATAGATTTTGCCCCGGATGTGATACATTGTAATGACTGGCAGACAGGACTCTTGCCGGTTTTTCTAAAGACAGTGTACGGCTCAGACAATTTCTATGCCGGTATCAAGACAGTCTTTACCATTCACAATATGAAGTTTCAAGGGCGTTGGAAGATTAAAGAGGTGGCTGATGTTACAGGACTTCCGGAGCACATTTTTAATTCAGGGGAGCTGGAGTTCTATGGTGAGGCTAATTATTTAAAGGGCGGCATAGTATATGCAGATGAGATTACGACTGTCAGCCCGACATATGCAGATGAAATCTGTACACCTGAGGGCGGAGAAGGCCTGGATGGCCTGATGCTTGAGCGGCGCAGGCATTTGAGAGGCATTGTAAACGGTATAGATTATGATGTCTTTAATCCTATGAAGGATACATATCTGGATAAGCATTTTTCTGTAAGGGAATTGAGTGGAAAGGTCGTTAATAAGCGTCAGCTGCAGGAGAAATATGGTCTGGCTGTGGATAAGGATGTCATGCTGATAGGAATAGTTTCGCGTCTGACAAATCAGAAGGGCTTTGATCTGGTGGCATATGTGATGGATGAGATGCTTTCCACCATGAATGTACAGTTTATAGTGCAGGGTACAGGAGAGCAGCAGTACGAGGAGATGTTTAATTATTTCCATGGCAGGTATCCGCAGAAGCTTGGAGTATATATCGGCTACTCAGAGGAAAATGCACATGAGATATATGCAGGCTGTGACGCATTTCTCATGCCGTCTCTTTTTGAGCCGTGCGGCTTGAGCCAGCTCATGTCTATGCGATATGGTACGCTGCCTATAGTCAGGGAGACAGGTGGTCTTAAGGACACTGTAGTGCCGTACAATGAGTACGAGAATACGGGCGATGGCTTTTCCTTTGCCAATTATAATGCGCATGATATGCTGCATGTCATCAAATATGCTCTTGATGTGTTTGAAAACCATAAGGACAGATGGCAGGAGATGATGCAGCGCGCCATGAGGCATGACTTCTCATGGAAGGCATCTGCGAAAGAGTATGAGAAGCTTTACGACATGCTGCTTGGCAACTAGTACATTATTCTGCAAATAACAGGCCAAATAATTTTCATGAATTTCCAACTATGTTCTTAGAAAGTAAAATACCGGATACATATCTATGATATGATATCCGGTATTTTGTGTTATCGGGTTATATGATTATCAGTAGACAGTGTCTGTCTTACTATCGTATATGTAGTACCTCTCGCCGAGTACTTCCTCGTCGCGTACTTCTGTAGAGTTTACCTCACAGATGAATTCGCTTAGGTTGCAGACATCTATATCGCTATCCAGTGGCATTACCAGAAACTCATGGATACTGCTTGGTATGAGCAGCATATTGCCGCCGAGCTTTTTTGCCAGCGAGCTTAGCACACCCGGGTAGAGTATGGCGGATGCACCATTTGTCTGCCTGCTGTTTGTAAGGATATACATAGGCAGGCTGTCAAAATCACAGACTGCGCGCATCTGATTGGCATAGCCCGGACATTTTTTGGCAAGAAACTCTGCCATGTTGATTATTGAGCATGGAAGTATCCTTGGGGTATTTTGCATTGAGGCGCGGATTAGTGTTTCTGTATCTATGCCCCAGCGTGACAGAAGCGCATCTGTGACTGTAATGGTGCCAAATTCAGGCAGCTGCGCTCCTACATATACTTCAAATATGATGGCAAAATCCAGATATTTGATATAGGGCATGTCCTTTAGCTGCTTTTGGTTTTTGTCGTAGCTTATGAGCTGGAAAATTATTTTCTCCTTTACCTTGGAAAAATCATTACAGAAGCTTATGTCAAAATCTTCAGTTGGTTTGAAATCATTGTAGGTGGATAAAATTGCATCGAGAATAGAATCAATGGATACACCATCAAGGTACCAATGGTAGTAAGGATTGAGATAAATAGTCGGTGCTATATTGAATTTGGGATTGATAATCACCAATCCGTCGTAGATCATCCCGTTGTTCTTTTTGACAGGATGGATGGTAAGCTTGAAATCATTGTCAAGTCTTGCGGTTATTTCTGTTTCTATAGTATGTAAAAACTCCGTGTATTTCATGAATCTCCTTGCGGAGCATAAAAATATCGGATCTCGTGGAAAAGTAAAACCCACGAAGCAGGGCGCTTCGTGGGTTTTACTCTATCATTGTTTGTTGAAGTTTGCAATATGTATTTTTGTACAATTTTTAGACTTCATTTTTGTGACATCATACAAAATATAGCTGCGTAATCTATTTTTAATCCGATTTGAGCCTCTGCCACAGTGTGTTGTACAAGGTGGCATCCTCGTCATTCAATGCTCTGTATACTTCACAGTTTTTGAGCATATCGGAAGGAGGATTAATCGCCTCATTTTCCTTCGTTTCTGCATCCTGGTTGTCGATGACAGACTGGATAGGTGATGCATAGTATACATATTCAAAGTTGAGCTGTGCAGGCTCATCACCGCAGATATAGTTCAAAAATTCCTGTGCGCCCTCTTTATTCTTGCATGTCTTTGGAATAAACCATGAGTCAATCCAGAGGTTTGAGCCCTCTTTTGGTACGATATAGTCCAGGTTGTCATTTTCAGCCATGGCGGCAGCTGCCTCACCGGAATAGCACACTGCGATTGCCGCATTTTCAGCAACCATCTCATCACAGGTTTCATCCACGTAGTAGGCGAGCACATCACTGCTTTGTTTGTTCAGTATATCAAATGCTTCATCGAGCTTTGCTGTGTCTGTCTCGTTTATCGAGTAGCCAAGTGTGCGAAGGGCGGGAGTAAAGGCATCACGGACAGAATTAATCATAATCATGTTGTCCTTGTATTTGCCGTTCCACAGGCAGTCCCAGGTATTTAGGTCTGATGCATCAGCCATCTTTTTATTGTATAGTATGCCGAGTGTGCCGTAGAAATAAGGCACAGTATACTCATGTGTCGGGTCAAAGGATGCGGACATATCGATTATATCCTGATTTACATTTTGATAGTTTGGCATTGAGCTGTAGTCTATCTTGTTGACCTCACCCTCACTTATGAGCTTCTCGATGATGTAGTCAGAGGTGCAGATGACATCGTAATCGATGGCACCGGACTTGTACTTTGTGTACATCTCCTCAGGCTCCTCGTATTCCTCGTATTTAATGGTGATTCCGGTTTCCTGCTCGAAGCTGTCGATTACTGATTCATCGATGTATTTACCGTAGTTTAGCACTGTTATGGCATTGTCATTGTTCGTGCTTCCGGCGCTTATGGTAAATACCGAAAAGCAGCCGATTACGAGTACTGCAACAATTGCGATGCTCACACTACGCTTTACGATGCGCAGCTTTTTAGCCCTTGCAGGCTTCTTTGATGCGCTGACAGGTATTTGGTTTGAGTTGATGTTTACTACAACCAAAAGCAGCAGCACTGTGAAGAAAAGTATTGACAGAGCATACAGCTCCGGCTTTACACCCTTTTTTAGCTCTGTGTAGAGCATGGTTGAGAGTGTGTTTACTCCGGCACCCTTTGTAAAGTAGGTGATGGAGAAGTCATCGAGTGACATTGTGACCGCCATCATAAAGCCTGAGAACACTCCGGGGCTTATTTCAGGCCAGGTGACCTTGAAAAATGCATATAGAGGTGATGCGCCCAGGTCAAGTGCGGCCTCATAGGTGTATTTGTTGGTCTGCTTGAGCTTTGGAAGCACATTGAGTATCACATAAGGGATATTGAACGTGATGTGTGCGATAAGCACTGTCACAAAGCCCAGATTCATGAATTTTACAAACAAAAGCATCATTGAGATACCGGTCACGATATCTGCATTGAGCATCGGGATGTTTGTAGCGCCCAGATAGATTGTCTGGTTACGTTTCTTCATGGCGCTTATACCCATGGCTGCGAGAGTTCCTATTATTGTAGAAATCACAGCTGCAAGCAGCGTAATCTGCAGTGTTGTAGAAAATGCCGACATAATCCGCTCACTCTGAAAGCACTTTATGTACCAGTCGAGCGTGAAGCCTCCCCATTTAACCTTGGATTTGGAGTTGTTGAAGGAGAGTACTATTAATACAACGATAGGTAGATACAGAAACAAAAAAATCAGTCCCATATATACCCTTGATGCTATTTTTTTTACCATAATGCGCTCTGGTCTCCTTCCTTATCAAACAGATTGACGAGTGCCATGCTGATTAATACGAATACCATGAGCACGAGTGAGAGACCGCTTCCTGCGCCCCACTGCGAGCCATGGACGAAATCCTGTTCTATGATATTTCCGATGAGCAGGACCTTGCCGCCACCGAGTATCTGTGAGATGGCAAAGGATGTGAGTGATGGCACGAAAACCATTACGATTCCGCTTATGACACCGGAAACTGTAAGTGGCAGTATAATCTTGAAAAATATTGTGACTTTGTTTGCACCGAGGTCAAGAGCCGCCTCAATCCAGTCGTTTTTGATTCTGGTCATGGAGTTGTATATAGGCAACAGCATGAATGGCAGAAAGTCATAGACCATGCCAAGCACGACTGCTCCGGAGGTATTCATGATGTTGAAGCCCGGCAGTCCGAGAGTGGTGAGTATCGAGTTGATGACACCGTTTTTGGACAAAAGCTGCTTCCATGCGAGTATTCGAAGCATAAAGTTCATCCACATAGGAAGCATGAAAACAAATACTACAAAGCTTTGGTTTTTAATCTTTAAGCCGTTTAAAATCATCGCAAGCGGATAGGATAGCACCAGGCATATTATGGTGCATATGATTCCAAGCCGTAGGGATAAAAGCAGTGCCTTGATATTGGTGTGCTGTGCTATTGCAGCCACATATTCAAATGTGAAGCCTCCGTCAGAGCCTTTAAATGCATAGTACACAATCATGAAAAGCGGAAGTATGATAAATCCGATAATCCATATGAGGTACGGCCCTGCGAGCAGCTGTTTCTTTATTTTAGACATCTATCTCCACCGCCTTTTCATCTGAGGACTCAGGCTTGTGCATTACCTGGATATTAAATGGAATCACCTTGATACCCACATGACTGCCGACCTCTACATATTTGGTGGTGTGCACCATCCAGTCGTAGCCGTTAGCCTTTACCTCAAGCTCATAGTGCACTCCCTTGAAGATATTTGATACGACATCGCCCTGCATGTAGCCGTCCTCCGCAGGCACCAGCTCCACATCCTCCGGGCGGATGACTATATCGACAGGCGTGTTCTCACCAAAGCCCTCGTCCACACAAGGCATCTTTACACCGAGTATCTCGACAAGCTTATCCTTTATCATAACACCGTCGATGATATTACTGTGCCCGATAAAGTCAGCGACAAAGGCATTTTCAGGCTCATTGTAAATGTCCTCTGGTGTGCCAATCTGCTGGATATAGCCCTGATTCATGACTACGATGGTGTCAGACATTGTAAGCGCTTCCTCCTGGTCGTGTGTGACGTAGACGAAGGTGATACCGAGCTCATTTTTGAAGCGGATAAGCTCATACTGCATGCTCTGGCGCAGCTTTAAGTCGAGAGCGCCAAGCGGCTCGTCTAACAGCAGTACCTTAGGTTCGTTTACAATAGCTCTTGCAATAGCGATACGCTGCTGCTGGCCTCCGCTAAGAGAATCCACAGAGCGGTTTTCAAAGCCGTCGAGATTGACGAGCTTTAATGCATACTTTATTTTGTCATCAATGTAAGCCTTGCTTTTTTTCTTTATTTTAAGACCAAACGCGATGTTTTCAGCTATTGTCATATGAGGGAAAAGAGAGTATTTCTGGAAAACAGTGTTCAGATTTCTCTCGTTTGCAGGCACATTTGTGATGTCCTTTGAATTAAACATGATTTTTCCCTTGTCCGGTGTCTCAAAGCCACCGAGCATGCGAAGTGTGGTGGTCTTTCCGCAGCCTGATGGTCCAAGCAGCGTCAGAAACTCATTCTCCCTGATGTATAGATTTAAATCGTCGAGTACAACATTGCCGTTGTATGACTTTGTGATATCGATAAAATCAATTAATTTCTTTCCCATGGTGTAAACCTTTCTCATGTAATTATAGTACTGGTAGGACCTGTATGTTTATAATTTGCTGCTGTACACACTAAAAATGTGGCCGGCAGTAATTACAGACCTATAAAAGAGCTTCTGCAGGGGAAGCGTCAGAAGCTTGGAGGATTGCTGACCCATATGAGCATGGCATCCTTTGAAGACTTATTTTCAATAAAATGCTTCTTACCGGCTTTAAAATAAAAGGACTCACCGGCCTTTACGGTGTGCACTTTGCCACCATAGCAAAGCTTCACTGTGCCCTTTATCACATATCCAAACTCCTCACACTCCTGAGGCAGATATATTTCAGAACTGCCACCCGGATGAAGAGTGAGCCTGACAGGCTCCATGGAGCGGGTCTGTGCGTTTGGAATGATCCATTCCACCTTGCTGTTTTTTTCCTCGTCAATTTTCTCGAAATAGTCGTTTGCCTTGTATACAATCTGCTCAGGTTCCGAATCCGTAAAAAACTCCGCCGGTGTCATACCCAGGCACTGGATGATATCAAGCAGGGTGCCGACTGACGGTGAATTCTGATTTCGCTCGAGCTGGGAGATAAATCCCTTCGTCAGCTCAGCCCTGTCAGCAAGCTCCTGCTGGGTAAGTCCGTACTGGATACGAAGCTCCTTCATACGATGTCCGATATCCATGATTACTTCCTTTTCTAATACATTTTACGTTATATTTACTGTAGGTTTAATAATAGATTTTTTGTTTACTAAAAATAAACCAACGAGATAATTTTAATATATTTTTTATAAATGTCAAGGGGAATTTTTGTAATAAAAAAACACCTCATTCAGTTTTGAATGAGGTGTTTTTTATGTATGAAGCCGATAACCGGGATCGAACCGGTGGCCTACGCATTACGAGTGCGTCGCTCTACCTACTGAGCCATATCGGCAAGCTATATTATAGTATCAGATATAAGAGTGTATGTCAAATCAAAATTTTGAGTTGAAATTTTAAGAGAGTAATTTCAGAAAGGTATTGACGCCATGATGTATATAGTGTATATATAACACATAAACAGTTGATAAATACAGTACGGAGGTAGCATATGAAGCTGATGCAAAATTCAGGAGTGCCCATCTATCAGCAGATAGCGGACAGCTTCAAGACAGATATTTTGGCCGGCAGGTATGAGCAGGGGGAGTTCCTTCCGTCGATAAGAGGGCTGGCAAAGGACCTGAAAATCAGTGTGATAACCACGATGAAGGCTTATGAGCAGCTTGCAGATGAGGGGCTTATCACAGCGGCGCAGGGCAAGGGCTTTTATGTCAATGCACAGGACAGTGAGATGATAAAGGAACAGCACCTGCGCAAGGTGGAGGAATCGCTGACAGACGCGATAGCCGCGGCTGAGGTAGCCGGAATCTCGAACGACGAGCTTAAGGGAATGCTTGAGGCGTTGCTTGAGGTGGATAAATAAAGATATGAAACGAGTCAGGAGGAATGAAAATGACAACAAAGAATGCAATTGAGGCAGCAAAAATCACAAAGGAACTTAAAAATTTTACACTGGATGTGGAGAATTTCGCAATACCGCAGGGCTTTGCCACAGCTTTAATCGGAGAAAACGGAGCAGGAAAGACAACACTTTTAAATATCTTAGCAGGAATCAGGCTAGACTATAAAGGTGAAATCACTTATTTCGGACAGTATTCCGACAAACAGAAGGAAAACTCGGGAGATATTAAAAACCGCATAGGCTATACCGGCCCCGGCAAATACTATCTGCCGCAGTGGACAGTTAAGGATATCGAGGAAATCAGCAAGCTGATGTTTGATGATTTTTCAGCAGATGATTTTCACAGATATTGTGAGGAGCTTGCAATATTTTCACATGGCTGCATTGATATGAAGAAAGCCAACAGCTCATTTTCGGATGGTATGAAGATGAAGCTCATGCTGGCAGGAGTCATGGCGCGAAAGACAGACCTTCTTTTGCTGGATGAGCCGGCATCGCCGCTTGATCCGCTGATGAGAGATAAGCTGTGTCAGATGATTGGCGAGTATATCCATGAGGGCAACGGAAAGCGCAGCGTATTTTTCTCTACACACAATATCTCAGATATGGAAAATATCACCGATTATGCCATTATAATGGAAAACGGACAGATTGTGGAGCAGGGCTTTGTTGAGGATTTGAAGGAAAAATATATCCTGATTAAAGGAGATGCAGCAGATACAGAAGCTGCCGGTAAGGTGCTTTATTCAATGACCAAAAATCCGTACGGCTTTGAGGGCATATGCTTGGCGGAAAACATAGATAAGCTCGCAGGACTTAATGTGACAAAAGAGATTCCGACACTTTACCAGATAAGCGTTGCGGTCATGAAAAATAACACAAAGATTGTGATGCGCTAGTGCGAGGTAAGGTGTTATGGAAAATAAGTCAGGAAGTATGAATGAAAAAATGGTTTCACAGGAACATGATACTGAAAGAACAATTAATAAAAAAGATAACAAAGCAAAGAATGAAGTTCTAACATACATCAGGGATTACCGTGTTATGACTAATCGCAAGTATCGTCTTATAACAAATATACTGATTCCGTTTTTAGCAATTTTTACATCAATGCTAATTGCCTGTTCGAAAACAATCTGGGCATGGATAGGAGTTATAGTAATTGTTTATGATTTTTATATGATGTGTGAGGTGGTGCAGGACTATTTCTGCTTCGGCTGTATGTGCAAGAAGAATGCATTTGGCATGCATTTTTTAAAGGCAGGTTTTAACGGAGTAAGATACTTTGAGAATGCAGTTCTTGTGGATATACTTATAAGACCGCTGCGTATTGGAATTACAATACTCATTGCTTCAATACCATTTATTAAATTTGGAGTTAATATTTGGTCGATATTTGACATTATTATGATATCTTCAATTGTTTCGGTTGGCTCATTAAATATATTCAGATACATGGATATGGGAATGTATATTTATCTGCTGGCGCTTATAGTTATCTTCCCGGCAATTGCAGGTAGTATAGCTGTTTTGATCTATGGCGGGAGAATGTGGTTTATCGCACCTGTGTTAGCAGTGGTGCTTGTAGGAGTGATAGCAGCGACATATTATCATATGATGATGCGTATCCGCAGATCATATTTTGATGTGTAGAGGTATTTTAAATTGGAAGTATATTTGAAAAGGAGAAATATTATGCTGAAAGATATTAAATTAGGATTTAAATTGTTGAGATATGGCTACAAACTGAAGTTGAATGTGATCATGCTTGTATTCTTTGCAGTAATCGGAATTGCATCCGATATAATGAGCAAAGGAACTACAATCATAGGCGGGATATACTTTATGATGAGTGGTATGTTCACATTCCAGCTCATCATGTCGATGGATGTGTCAGAGCTTATCCAGTCCACATCACTGAAAAAGAAGCTGCAGATATACATTCCGGTGATGTCAAGCACGGTAATCAATCTTGTTATTTTTACATTTCTGGTGGTAGAAAGAGTCATTCTGATACAGTATGGAGTGGCAGATAAGACGCAGCTTATCTACACACTTTTTACGCTTGATGTTGCACTGTTTATAGTATATCTGTACACAAGCATATGCTATAAGTATTTTGTACTTGGCTTTATCGTATTCATGGTTTTGTTTATGGGCGTTTTTACTGTGTTTTCAGGAGCAGCGTTTGTGCCGGTTTCTAATGCTGTTTTTAAGCTTGGACTCCCGGTGGTGGCATTGCTAGGCTATATTGCTATTTTTGCAGGTGGAGCGCTTGAGATATTGATAGGAGAGCTGCTTTACAAGAAGCCTTTGTCAGAATTCGCATTCAGGGGATTTTTCCGTGATGCAAAGTAGTGATGTTACTGTTCCCACATAACAGTGCGACAAACAACACAATGATTTCAAAAAATAAGAAATATTTGTGTAAAAATATTGAAAAAATGATCGCTTTGTAGTATGTTATCATTGTCGGTGTAAAGCCGGCAATGAGACTAATTAACATATTATCAGGAGAAAAATATATTAAATGGATAGTGACAGTTATAGTAAACAACAGTTAGACGACTTGTTTATGGATATGATTGCCTACTATGATGGCGATCCAAAGAGAATCCAGCATTTCACCAAGGTGCACAGCTATGCAAGGCTTATCGGTATAGGAGAGGAGCTTGATGATGCCTCGCTCTTTATACTTGAGGCAGCGGCTTACACACACGATATCGGTATACGTGTGGCGGAGGAGAAGTATGGCAGGTGCGATGGAAAGCTTCAGGAGCAGGAGGGACCGATAATCGCCCAGAAGATGCTCTCACAGCTTGGCTTTGAGAATTACATAGTTGAAAGAATTTGTTTTCTCATAGGTCACCATCACACATATGACAATATAGATGGTCTTGATTATCAGATACTCGTTGAGGCTGATTTCCTCGTAAATCTGTATGAGGATGATGCGGGAAACCGTGCAATCGACAAGGCATATAAGCGCATATTCAAGACTGAAACAGGAAAAAAGATTTTTAGACTAATGTTCGGATATGAAGAAGAGGATTAGTATGAGCCGGGCCGGGAGGAGACTTCCGGCCCTTGTTCGTATTATGCAGCTTATATCGGAAATAGTAATTAATCAGAATAGTAAATATGCAGAATAGTTATCTGAAATAATATTTTGGGATATGTCAAAAATTTTTGAATTTTGAGAAAGAAATAATATAATATGGCAAACAAAATAAATTATCAAAAATTAATGGAAGATTTAATAAAAGAAAATTGCATGGACAATAACTGCACTCCACGGCTTTTGCTTCATAGCTGCTGTGGGCCGTGCAGCACATACTGCATACAGACGCTCTCGGAGTATTTTAAGGTGACGGTATTTTATTACAATCCAAATATTTACCCGCCAGAGGAATATCACATGAGAGCACAGGAGCAGAAGCGCTTTATAGATGAGTTTCCGGTGAAAAATCAGGTTGACTTTGTGGAGGGTGTGTACGACACCAAGCGCTTTTACGATATGGCACGCGGCATGGAGGCTGTGCCTGAGGGCGGGGAGAGGTGCTTTAAGTGCTACAGGCTGCGTCTTGAGGAGAGTGCACAGTATGCAAGGGAGCATGGCTTTGATTTTTTTACTACGACACTTTCCATCAGCCCGTTGAAGAATGCCGAAAAGCTCAATGAGATAGGAAAAGACTTAGAGAGCCAATATGGAGTGCGATATCTTTTCTCTGATTTTAAGAAGAAAGAGGGCTATAAAAAGTCCACGGAGATATCAAAGCAGTATGATATGTACAGGCAGTACTACTGCGGCTGTGTATTTTCTAAGGAGCAGCGTGACAGAGAGATTGCAGCACGTGGGTGAAAATGTGGTTGCGTGACAACAAAAATTATTATATAATTTAGCACAGTAAAGCGGCTGTTTAGAGCAGGCGGCGGTATTACATCTTATTTTTATACAATACATTGTGATACATGAAAATAAATCATCATTTAATAATCAAGGAGGAATCTCATGGCACAGTTATGGGGAGGACGTTTCACAAAGGAGACAGATCAGCTCGTTTACAATTTCAATGCGTCCATTTCATTTGATCAGAAGTTTTATAAAGAGGATATAGAGGGCAGCATCGCCCATGTCACGATGCTTGGAAAGCAGGGCATCATTTCACAAGCAGAGAGCAACGATATAGTGGCTTGCCTAAAGCAGATACTTAAGGAGGTAGAGTCAGGGGAGCTTGAAATCAGCTCAAAGTATGAGGATATCCACAGCTTCGTTGAGGCTACACTCATAGACAGGCTTGGTGACACAGGAAAGAAGCTTCACACAGGCCGAAGCAGAAACGACCAGGTAGCTCTTGACATGCGTCTTTTCACCAGAAAGACAGTGAAGGAGACTGATAATGAGCTTAAGGAGCTTTTAGCTGTTATCCTTAAGATTATGAAAGAAAACACACAGACTATCATGCCGGGCTTTACACATCTGCAGAAGGCCCAGCCGATCACTCTGGCTCACCATATGGGCGCATATTTTGAGATGTTTAAGAGAGACAGATCAAGACTGTGCGATATATATAAGAGAATGAACTATTGCCCGCTTGGCTCAGGAGCACTTGCAGGCACTACATATCCACTTGATAGGGACTATACAGCACAGCTTCTGGATTTTTACGGACCGACACTTAACAGTATGGACGGTGTGTCAGACAGGGATTATCTGATTGAGTTTTTATCGGCTCTTTCAACTATCATGATGCATCTGTCCCGTTTTTCTGAGGAAATTATCATATGGAATTCAAACGAGTACCAGTTTGTTGAGATTGACGATGCGTACAGCACAGGAAGCTCAATCATGCCACAGAAGAAAAATCCTGATATAGCAGAGCTTGTCAGAGGAAAGACAGGCCGTGTATACGGTGCGCTCATGTCGCTTCTCACCACCATGAAGGGTATTCCGCTTGCGTACAACAAGGATATGCAGGAGGATAAGGAGCTGGCATTTGATGCATTCGACACTGCAAAGGGATGTATCGCACTTTTTACAGGAATGATTGATACAATGAAGTTTAACAAGGACGTGATGAGAAAGAGTGCAAACAATGGCTTTACAAATGCCACAGATGCAGCTGATTATCTCGTTAAAAAGGGTGTACCGTTCAGGGATGCACACGGTATTGTAGGAAGAATAGTGCTTTACTGCATCGACAAGGGCATTGCAATCGACGATATGAGCATCGACGAGCTCAAGGCTATCTCTCCGGTATTTGAGGAGGATGTATTTGATGCCATTTCAATGGAGACCTGTGTCAGCACAAGGTGTACAGTTGGAGCACCATCAAAGACATCAATGGACAAGGCAATTGCCGTTTACGACGAGTATATGAAGTCAAATTGGCAGGATGAAGTGTAGTTTTTGTGCATATTTTATAAAAAACAGGGATAAAAATTATTAATTTAATATAGTTTTTTCCTTGTTTTTCATTAGAGTTTCAAGTAATATATTTCCTATAAAGACAGTTGTACGCGACAGACGGACAAAACCTGATTTTAATGTCAAAGTATAGTGTATGACATGGTCGAAGAAATTCTAGAAGATAGGGAGATTAGAGTAATGAGTGAAAAGCTTAAAGTAGGTATCCTCGGTGGAACAGGAATGGTAGGACAGAGATTTATTTCTCTTTTAGAGAATCATCCATGGTTTGAGGTAACAACAATTGCAGCCAGCCCAAGAAGTGCAGGCAAGACATACGAGGACGCCGTTGGTGATAGATGGAAAATGGACACACCAATGCCTGAGGCAGTTAAGAAAATCATCGTAAAGAACGTCAATGAGGTAGAAGAGGTTGCTTCACAGGTTGACTTCGTATTCTCAGCCGTTGATATGTCAAAGGACGAGATCAAGAAGATCGAGGAGGACTACGCAAAGACAGAGACTCCTGTAGTTTCAAACAATAGTGCCCACAGATGGACACCTGATGTGCCAATGGTTGTACCTGAAATCAACCCACAGCACATGGAGGTTATCAAATATCAGAAGGAGCGTCTCGGTACAAAGAGAGGCTTCGTAGCAGTAAAGCCAAACTGCTCAATCCAGTCATATGCTCCGGTTCTTACAGCATGGAAAGAGTTTGAGCCATATGAGGTTGTTGCTACAACATATCAGGCAATCTCAGGTGCCGGAAAGACATTCAAGGACTGGCCTGAGATGGTTGGAAACATCATTCCATTCATCGGTGGAGAGGAAGAGAAATCTGAGAAAGAGCCACTTCGTCTCTGGGGATATGTGGATGATGAGAAGAAACAGATTGTTCCTGCAGAGTCACCGGTTATCACATGCCAGTGTATCCGTGTTCCTGTATTAAACGGTCATACAGCAGCTGTATTTGTCAAGTTCAAAAAGAACCCTACAAAGGAGCAGCTCATCGAGGCACTCGAGAAGTTCAGCGGAGTACCACAGGAGCTTGGGCTTCCAAGCGCACCAAAGCAGTTCATCAGATACTGTGAAGAGGATAATCGTCCTCAGGTTGCACTTGATGTGGATTATGAGCATGGTATGGGAATCAATGTCGGACGTCTCAGAGAGGATACAGTCTATGACTGGAAGTTCGTCGGACTCTCACACAACACAGTACGTGGTGCAGCCGGTGGAGCAGTGCTTTGTGCAGAGCTTCTTAAGGCACAGGGTTACATCACAAAGAAGTAGATTTAGCAATTCATTGGAAAATATTATTATGAGGGCGGATTTTCCGTTTGTGGGCTGTGGGCACCGTGGGAGCACACAGTAGTATTCCTCAGAAAAAATATGAAGTGCCACGGGATTTTTTATGGATAGGCTATGGCAGTTTTCAAGTCTAAACTGTCATTTGACCTATTGGAAACCCGTGGCAGTTCATATTTTTTCTTCGGAACATACTGTGTACTCTCCGGTGAAGGCAGTGTATTGAACGGAAAATCCTCACTCTGTGAATTAATTATTATGCAAAAGTCGAGTCCCTTAAAAGGGACTCTCTTTTTTTTACTTTCGTTTAACTTATTATTGCTTGAATTTATATTTTATCGTGGTAAAATAGATAGGCTGAGGAGAATATTTTTTAAGAGGTAGAGATAAGTGAAGAATAATAAGTATGAAATTGATATGGTGAACGGTTCAATAATGGATAAGCTCATTTCGTTTGCGTTGCCGCTTATGATTTCGGGTATTTTGCAGTTAGCGTTTAATGCTGTGGATATTATTGTCGTGGGACAGTTTAGTGGCAGCAAATCACTTGCGGCTGTTGGCTCGACTACGGCACTTATCAATGTGTTTGTCAATCTGTTTATGGGTATATCGCTTGGTGCGAATGTGCTCGCTGCCCGATTTTATGCGGCAGGCAAGGATAAGGAGATGTCTAAGACGGTGCACACCGCTATTATGATTGCACTCATAAGTGGTATTGTGATGGGTGTGGTCGGTGTTATTTTTTTTTGCAAGGGGTGCGCTGGAAATTATGGGTACACCGGATGATGTCATAGGTCTTTCTACTATTTATATGAGGATTTATTTTTGCGGTATGCCGTTTTTTATGCTTTATAACTATGGCGCGGCAATTTTGCGTGCTGTCGGCGATACAAAGAGACCTCTTATCTTTTTGATTATTTCAGGCTGTATCAATGCACTGCTCAATCTGTTTTTTGTAATAGTGTGTAAACTGGATGTTGCAGGTGTTGCAATCGGTACAATTGTTTCGCAGTTTGTTTCCAGCGTACTTGTATTATATTGTTTGAGCAAAGCAGATACCAGCTATAAGCTCTGCTTTAATAAGCTTGCGATTGATAAGGAATATATGCTTCAGATATTTCAGGTGGGAATTCCGGCCGGCATACAGAGCACAGTCATAAATATCTCAAATGCCATGCTTCAGTCATCAGTCAATTCCTTTGGCTCAATAGCCATGGCTGGATATACGGCGGCAAACAATATACTTGGCTTTTTGTATGTATCTGTCAACTCAATCACACAGGCCTGCATGAGCTTCACGAGCCAGAACTATGCAGTAGGAAAACAAAAGCGAATGGACAGGGTACTGATAGACTGTCTGTTTCTCACGACGGCGGTAGCACTTGTGATGGGAAGTGCTTCATACATATTTGGAACACAGATACTTGGCATATATACAAGTAATAGCGAGGTAATTAAATCAGGACTTGAGATTATTTCGATTACAACAATCCCATATTTCCTGTGTGGAATCATGGACCTCTTTCCGGGAGCACTAAGAGGAATGGGATACTCAACTGTACCTATGATACTTTCTATAATAGGAACAGTCGGAGTCAGAATCATCTGGATATATGGTCTGTTTCCAAGCCACAGGTCGTTGTTTTTCCTGTTTATATCATATCCCGGTTCATGGATAGCGACAATCATCATGCAGGCTATCTGCTATATGTTTGTCAGAAATAAAGTGAAAGCTACAATAGGAGCTCGGAAATTATAATTAAAATCTATTTGTATATGTGTTAAATTGTGATATAATATTTCCAGTTGATTATTTTGGAGGAATATTTATGAAAGCAAAACACACAGATTTAGAGAAACTTGAGCAGCTCTATAAAGAGTCGGGTAACCAGCTCGTAGTGCTCTACGGAAGGAGAGGCTGTCAAAAGGAGGAGCTCATAAAGGAATTTTGTGACGCAAAGAAATTCTTTACTACAGATGCAGACAGGCATCGCCAGAGCATCAGCTTGAGATGATGGGGGAGGAGATAAGCCGTCAGTACAAGGTGAGTCTGAGCAGACAGACATATGAGGAGTACTTCGCGAGAATCAAATCAGGAGACCCTTCCAAGCTTGTCGTGATAATCGATGAGGCACAGTTTGTGGCAAAGAGGGATGCATCATTTATGGAAGCAGTTGCAAAGCTTAAAAAGCACAAGCTGTATCCGGGACCTGTACTTATAATACTTGCCACATCATCTACAGTCTGGGCTACACAAGAGGCAGCAGAGCAGTTTAAGGGAGCCGAAATGAAGCTTGAATCGCTCAATTTCCTTGAGGTTGTAAGACATTTTGAAAGTCTTCCGGTCGCGGAAATCGTGAGAATTTACGGAGCAATCGGTGGAGTTCCGGCATATCTGGATAAGTGGGATGCAGCTAAATCCTTTAAGGATAATATATGCAGGCTCGTATTGACACCATCGGGAGCTCTGTATGGTGAGGCGGATGCTGTTATATCCGCAGAGCTTCGAGAGCTTTCAGCATATAGTACAATACTTGCAGCAATCGCAAGAGGCGAGAACAAGCTCAATGATATTTTCCATGCGACAGGATTTTCACGTGCCAAAATCAGCGTATATTTAAAGAATCTTGCCAACTTCAATATCGTGGAAAAAGTAGTTTCATTTGAGACCGGCGGATGGGAAAATGCAAAGAAGGGCGTATATCAGATAAAAGACACATTTGTTAATTTCTGGTTTAAGTTCGTTTATCCGAATATGTCTAATCTGTATCTGCTGTCACCGGAAGAGTTTTATGATACATATATAGAAAAAGAGCTTGATGCGTATCTTGAGAGATATTTCAGGGAGGTCTGCACAGAGTATCTGCTTATATTAAATCAGATGGGACAGCTTCCGTTTACTATAAAGCGTTTGGGTACATGGATTGGAAAGACAGGTCGCATAGACATCGTGGCTCAGAGTGAGGATAGAAGGAGTATCATCGGCTTCTGCAACTGGGACAAGCCAATGATGACCATGGATATGTGCGAGAATATGGCTATGGCTATGGAGCAGGCAAGGCTTACATCTGATGACTATTATCTGTTTTCGGCAACGGATTTTGAGCCTGCACTGCAAAGCTATGTGGTCAGAGACCCTAGATTCAAGCTCATCAACATGAATGAATTATAGAGGAGCTTATGGGAAAATCACTGATAATAACAGAGAAGCCATCCGTGGCACAGGAATTTGCGAAGGTGCTGCGGGTGAGCGGACGCAATGACGGTTATATAGAAAATGGAGAATATGTGATTTCATGGTGCGTGGGCCATCTGGTCGGGCTGGTCTACCCTGAGTCCTACGACATGAAATACAAGAAATGGCGTCTTGAGGATCTGCCGTTTCTGCCAAAGGAATACAAATATGATGTGATAGACAGCGTGCGCAAGCAGTACAATATTGTGCACGCTCTTTGCAGAGAGAGGACATTGACAGAGTTTACTGGGCAGGTGATGCCGGAAAAGAAGGACAGACCATCGAGGAGAATATCAGAAACTTTGGTGGTGTCAGGGAAGGCATGGAGGAGCTTCGAGTCTGGATAGATTCGCAGACCGAGGAGGAAATCCTAAGAGGCATAAAAGAGGCAAAGCCGATGAGTGCGTATGCAAACCTCGGAAAGAGCGGCATCATGCGTACCATCGAAGACTATGCGATGGGCATCAACTTTTCGCGTGTCATGTCGGTCAAATACGGCAATCTGCTAAACGATGCGGCGGGTACACGCTCGTACACGGCAATCGCGGTCGGACGAGTGATGACCTGTGTGCTTGGAATGGTAGTAATCCGTGAGCGCGAAATCAGAAACTTTAAGGAGACTCCGTTTTACAGGGTAATCGGCAGGTTTACGGATGCCGGTGTAGAGGCAGAGTGGAAGGCTGTAGAAGGCTCAAGGTACTTTGAATCACCGCTTTTATACAAGGAAAACGGCTTCAAAGAGGAAAAAGATGCACTTGCTTTAATTGAAGAATTAAACGGCAAACAGGCAAAAGTTAAATCTATAGTTAAGAATATTACTAAAAAAAGAGCACCGCTTCTTTTCAACCTGGCGGAGCTGCAGGCAGAGTGCTCAAAGAAGTTTAAAATCAACCCTGATGAGACATTACAGGTGGCTCAGGATCTGTATGAAAAAAAGCTCACCACCTATCCTAGAACAGATGCCAGGGTGCTTTCAAGTGCTGTGGCAAAGGAAATTGGAAAAAATATAAGCAGGCTTAAAGGTTTTGAACCGACAGCAGACTTTGTGGAGCATATTATGCAAAAGAGGCTATATGCCAACATAGCTGATACGCAGTACACGGATGACAGCAAGGTAACAGACCACTATGCTATCATTCCGACAGGTCAGCTAACAGAGCTTTCGGGGCTTACATCGCTTCAAAGAGCAGTATTTGAGCTGATTGTCAGGCGTTTCCTTAGTATTTTTTATCCACCGGCAGAGTATGAGAATGTGAAGCTTGTCGTAGATGTGGATAAGGAAAGTTTTTGCATCATCAAAGGTACTAAAGAGCGAGGGATATTTACAGGTGGCAAATCCGCCGAAAAAGAAGTCGTTTGAGGAATCAAACGCACGAATACTTGGTAAAAACAGTGAAACTGCAGATAGTACAGATGAAAACAGCACAGCAAACGGCAGCAATGATGAGATAGTCGTAAATCCCAAGGTGATGCTTGAGCTTGCCGATAAGCTAAAGGCGGGTGATGAGATAGCATGCCAAGGCTATAATATCAAGTTTGGTAAGACATCTCCGCCAAAGCGCTATACATCAGGCTCCATGGTGCTTGCCATGGAAAATGCAGGACAGCTTATCGAGGACGAGGAGCTTCGTGAGCAGATAAAGGGCTCAGGAATAGGCACCTCAGCAACGAGAGCGGAGATAATCCAGAAGCTTGTCCGTATAGGATATCTGAATCTGAACAAAAAGACACAGATACTCACACCAGAAAGCCTTGGCGAGATGGTGTTTGAGGTCGTATACATGACAGTTCCGGCACTTCTTAATCCAAAGATGACAGCCAACTGGGAAAAGGGACTGGACGGAATTACAAGGGGCACGGTGGATTTCTGGGAATACAGGGGAAAGCTTGAGAGCTTTATCCGCAAAGAGACAGAAAAGATGATTGAGCAGAATCTGCGCCCTGAGATTGCAGACCGCATCAGCAGCTTTGCAGGCAAAAATGCCAGAGGTGCGGCGGCCAGACGAAAGATAGGTGTCAAGTGCCCGGTCTGCGGCGGTGAGATAGTGACCACACCGTTTGGCTATGGCTGCGCCAATTACAAAAATGATAAATCAGGATGTAATTTTAATATCGGACAGGTGGCAGGACTTGATATTCCGGAGGAACAGGTCAAAAAGCTGATTGAAGAAGGAATCACCGACACAATCCGTGGTTTTAAGTCGAAGAGCGGCAAACGCTTTGATGCATGCTTAAAGCTCAACAAGGATGAACAGACGAACAAGGTATCAGCCACATTTGATTTTGAAAATGTAAAGCCGCAAAAGGTCGAGGGCATTGTATGCCCGGACTGTGGAGGCGATATATATGTGTCGCCATACGGCTACCGATGTGCAAACTATAACAGACAGACAGAGGATGGCTGCCATTTCTTCGTTGGAAGGATAGCAGACAAGCAGCTGTCACAGGTACAGTTTTTAGAGCTCATGGCAAACGGCAGAACAGAGACGATAAAGGGCTTTAAATCAAAATCGGGAAAGCGCTTCAACGCATGCCTCGTTTTAAAGAAGGAGCCGGTCACAGAGGGAAGTGAGAAAATGCACACCGTCGTAGCATTTGACTTTGACAATGTGGAGGACGAAATCATAAAGGATGTCGTCTGTCCGCTTTGTGGTGGTCAGATAAAAAAGACATCGTTTGGCTATGGCTGTGTGAACTACAAGGGTGATGAGCCGGGAAGCTGCCGCTTTTCGGTGGGACAGATTGCGGGAAAGACAATCACAGCCGCAAACTTAAAGCAGCTTCTTAATGATAAAAAGACCGAGACCATACGAGGCTTTAAATCCAAAAGCGGGAAACGCTTCGATGCGTGCCTGGTGCTTAAGGAGGATGAAAACAAAAAGCTCTCTGTCCAGTTTGATTTTGACCATGTAGAGCCAAAGACAGTGAAGGATGTAGTATGTCCGAAGTGCGGAGGCAAAATCCAGGTGGCGCCGTTTGGCTTTGTATGTGAGAACAACAGGCGTGATGATCCTGAGAGCTGCCGCTTTATGGTGGGCAAGGTCGCAAGCGTCAAAATAAAGGAATCAGTCCTTAAGGAGCTTTTGACAAAGAAAAAGACAGAAGTTATATCAGGATTTGTCTCAAAGACAGGCATGAAGTTTGATGCGCCGCTAAAGCTCACAGAGGACGGAGATATAGCCTTTGATTTCCCCGAAAAGCCTAAGCCAATCGAGACAAATGTACTCTGTCCAAAGTGTGGCAGACCTCTCAAAAAGACACAGTGGAAATATGAGTGTGAGTGCGGCTTCAATGTTTGGCATACTGTGGCAAAGGTGGAGCTTTCAGAGGAAATTCTCACGGAGCTGTTTACCACAGGAAAGACCAAAAAGAAGGTCACAGGCTTCACCTCCAAGGCGGGAAATGTATTTGATACATGCCTTAAGTTTGAAAATGACCAGATATCATTTGATTTCGATAACCCCGGCGAGGAAGAAGTGCAGAGCACGGCAGATGATGTTTCGGATGAGACAACCATGAATAATACAACCATGGATGAGATGGGAATCCCAGAGGAATTTCTGGCAGGATTTGATATGGCAGCTGATAGTGCACAGGCAGATGATGTGTCGGAGGCGGCACTTGCGGCGGCGCATGAGCTGTTCGGTGAGTAGCTCTGCTGATAATTAATTATTAAATCTATAATTAATATGAATTTTTATATTTATGTTTAATACTTATATTTAAGTTTAAATATTAAAATGACAGTTAAAACAATAGTCAATAATTTTCACATAACAAATAAAAGAAAGGACATAGAAAAATGGAAAACGCAAAAATAACAAACCTCTATAATCTGGATGAAACAATCGCAAAGGAGTATTTATCACAGTTCACTTATCCATGGGAGGCACTTGCCGGAATAAGTGATTTCATCAATGAGATAGGACCAACACTCGACCCTGAAATCTATGAGAAAAGAGGAGAAGATATCTGGGTAGCAAAGAGCGCAACAGTATTTGACAGCGCATATCTGCACGGTCCGCTCATCATCTGCGAGGATGCAGAAATCAGACAGTGTGCTTTTATCCGTGGCAGCGCAATCGTAGGAAAGGGCTCAGTAGTGGGAAACTCCACAGAACTCAAAAATGTCATCATCTTCAACTCAGTACAGGTGCCTCATTACAACTATGTAGGTGATTCAATTCTTGGCTACAAATCACATATGGGCGCAGGCTCTATTACATCAAATGTAAAGAGCGACAAGACTCTTGTAGTCGTAAAGGATGTTTACGATACAAAAGAGGAGATTGAAACCGGCCGCAAGAAATTCGGCGCTATGCTCGGTGACCATGTGGAGGTAGGCTGCAACTCAGTGCTCAATCCGGGAACAGTAATAGGAAGAAATTCAAACATTTATCCGCTTTCAAGAGTACGCGGAGTCATCCCTGCAAACCACATTTTTAAGGACAAGGACAACGTAGTTCTTAAAAAATAGTAATGTTGTTTGAAAAAATATTGTATTTTTGTTGTTTTTTGTCGATGATACACTAGACTTATGACAAAAAATATGAGAGAATAAATCGGGTATGTTAAAACCATAACGAAAGGAGTCTTAAGATGATTTACACTAAGGAAGTTGAAAACATGTGTCCTGTAGCTAAGGGCGCAAAACATGAGCCAGCTCCTATCCCAGAAGAAGGAAAATGGGTTCATTCTAAGAAAATTGAGGACATTTCAGGATTTACACACGGTGTAGGCTGGTGTGCACCACAGCAGGGTGCCTGCAAGCTCTCACTCAATGTAAAGAATGGAGTAATTGAAGAGGCATTAGTTGAGACTATCGGATGCTCAGGAATGACACACTCTGCAGCTATGGCAGCAGAAATCTTACAGGGTAAGACAATTCTTGAGGCATTAAACACAGACTTAGTTTGTGATGCCATCAATACAGCTATGAGAGAGTTATTCTTACAGATCGTTTACGGTCGTACACAGTCTGCATTCTCTGATGATGGACTTGCTGTTGGAGCAGGACTTGAGGATTTAGGAAAGGGACTTCGTTCACAGGTTGGTACAATGTACGCAACAAAGGCAAAGGGAGTTCGTTACCTTGAGATGGCTGAGGGCTATGTAACAGGAATCGCTCTTGACAAGAACGATGAAGTAATTGGATACCAGTTCGTTTCTCTTGGAAAAATGACAGATTTTATCAAAAAGGGTGATGACGCTAACACAGCTTGGGAGAAAGCTTCAGGATCATACGGTCGTGTAACTCCAGAGCAGGGTGCTGTTAAGATCATCGATCCAAGACAGGAATAAGAGGAAAGGAGAACGACAATGGCATTATTTGAATCATATGAAAGAAGAATAGACCAGATCAATGCTGTACTTAACAGCTATGGTATCAGCTCAATCGAAGAAGCTGAAAAGATTACAAAGGACGCTGGACTTGATGTTTACGATCAGGTAAAGAAAATCCAGCCAATCTGTTTCGAGAACGCTTGCTGGGCATACACAGTAGGTGCAGCAATCGCAATCAAAAAAGGATGTAGAAGAGCAGCAGACGCTGCAGCAGCAATCGGAGAGGGACTTCAGGCATTCTGTATCCCTGGATCAGTTGCTGATCACCGTAAGGTAGGTTTAGGACATGGTAACCTTGGAAAGATGCTCCTCGAGGAGGAGACAGAGTGCTTCTGTTTCTTAGCAGGTCACGAGTCATTCGCAGCCGCTGAGGGTGCTATCGGTATCGCTGAGAAGGCAAACAAGGTTCGTCAGAAACCTCTGCGTGTTATCCTAAACGGACTTGGAAAAGACGCTGCACAGATCATCTCACGTATCAATGGATTCACATTCGTAGAGACACAGTATGACTACAAGGCAGCTAAGCTCAACATCGTTTCTGAGCATGCATACTCAGATGGACTTCGTGCAACAGTTAAGTGTTACGGTGCAGATGATGTTCAGGAAGGTGTTGCAATCATGCATCACGAGAACGTTGGTGTTTCTATCACAGGAAACTCTACAAACCCAACTCGTTTCCAGCATCCGGTAGCAGGTACATACAAGAAAGAGTGTATCGAGCAGGGCAAGAAGTACTTCTCAGTAGCATCAGGCGGTGGTACAGGACGTACACTTCACCCAGACAACATGGCAGCAGGACCAGCTTCATACGGTATGACAGATACAATGGGACGTATGCATTCAGATGCACAGTTCGCAGGATCTTCATCAGTTCCGGCTCACGTTGAGATGATGGGACTTATCGGAATGGGTAATAACCCAATGGTTGGTGCTACAGTAGCAGTTGCCGTTTCTGTACAGCAGGCTGCTGATGAGGGCAAATTCTAAATAGAAAGCTTGATTTTATAGGCTTTTTGGAGAGTCTTTGGAGAAATCCGAAGGCTCTCTTATTTTTTATGTCTACCAAGTTTACGTGTTAATCCTAAGCCAAAGTCTACGAGATGTCTACAGATTTTTTGTAGAACATAAAATTTTGGATTGACATATTTTCACATGACAGGTAATATAATATTAAAGACAGACAACTTGAGTGTCTGCCAAGCGGTAAAGTAAGGTGTTGTGCCAGAGAGCAGTGCCTTATGAGCTTTATAAGGGTTTAACATTTACCACAATCTGGCTAGAGGTTAATCCTCGAAAGAAAATGTTAGAAGGGCTCTGCTTATGCAGAGCCTTTCTTAATCTAAAGAAGTAGTGGAGAACTGTAATGAGAAATGTTATAGATTGTATAAATGCCTTTATTCCGCTATTATCGACAGAATACGAGCTTGTGTTGGGCCGAAAAAGTGTTGCAGTTACATTAAATTAAAATAATATCTTTTTTCATAAGTCATTTGGACTAACAATCTAGATGGCTATTTTTTACCCATTACCAATAATGCTAAAAAGGTATTATCAGAGGCACAGGAGTAATTTTATACCAAGTGTGAGCAGATAAAGTCGCAGGTATCTGAGGTGAAAGAGCAGAAACAGAGGATTTATTTTTAGCATTAATTTATTATGGAACAAGCTTATTATTTATTGTTATAGGAAATTACCTGCCAAAGATTAAGCAGAACAATACGATAGGAATCAGAATCGTATGGACATTGCAGGATGAAGAAAACTGGAATGCAGCTCATAGCTTTAGTGGAAGGATATGGGGGACATCAGGTATTTTATGTATGCTATGCACATTACATTTGATAAAATCTGTGAGTAAAGAAGCTTGCATAAAAGCTAAGTAAGTTATTAATAAAATTGTGTAATTTATTTCTCATGGAAATTCATCTCCTTTCTGTTTACGATGTCATTATAGAATACGAAAAGAATTATTACTTGCCAAAATAACAGAATATATAGTCAAAAGTTGCTTAATACAGTGACAGGTTAAAATATCCTGCAATACTGTCATTGGTCAGTTTATTTATACAATTTAATATTGGAATATTTTACAACTATGACACAAGTATGCAACATAATAAACGAATGCTTTTGATAGAGTAATGATACACAATATCAGTTACAAAGAAGCAGGAGGGTAGAAAGTGGACATGACACAAAACAAATGTTGCAGACATGGGGCAAGTTTACGTCGAAGGAGATGCAGGCGCAGAAAGATACTGCGTTTTATCATATTTTCCTGTAGTATCATAGCTGTGGCTGTATTTGTGGCTGTTGGAATCCGTATGATAACATCCGGTGATGGCAGGACAAATAGATATGATGTTGAAGCCGGAAATAATACATATGATAATGCTGTTATAGAAAATAGCAAAATCTCTGAAAAGAATAAGATACAAAATAATCAGTCGATGCTTGATGATATAATGAACAGTACCCAATATCCAAAACAGCTAAAGGACCTTGCTTTGAAGAATGAAGAGGCACTTGAGTTTGTGTTTGATTATCCGGCGGAACATGTGAAGGAAAACACAATTGATTTGACAGAAGAAGCGTCTATGGATAGTGTTCCGTTATTTGTGCAGTGGGATAAACGCTGGGGCTACGAAAAATATAGCGGCAATTTCTTTGCAGCAAGCGGATGCGGTCCCACTACACTTTCGATGGTAGTGGTTTATCTGACGCACAACAGGGATGCATCACCTATTGCAGTAGCAAAGTATTCAAAGGAAGCCGGTTATAGTGTGGATGGTTCAGGAAGTTCATGGACGCTTATAAGTGAAGGCTGCATGCACTACGGCGTAAAAGCAAAGGCAGTGGCGCTGGATGAGAGCAGAATGAAAGCAGAGCTTGATGAAGGACATCCTATTGTGGTAAATGTAGGACCGGGAGATTTTACAGATACAGGACATTTTATGGTTATAACAGGCTACGATGATGAAGGATTTTCAATAAATGATCCAAACAGCATTGAAAAAAGTGGCAAAAGGTGGTTATTCAAAAATATATCATCTCAGATTAGAGCTGTCTGGAGTATGTATGTGTGAGAATATATTTGTATAAGTGCCGGTAAAACATCCTATTATTGAGTTAAATAACAGGGTGTTTTTTACAACTATGACACATCTTTATGCTATAATAATTCTATCATAATCATAGAAGAGGAGCAGCTTATGACCAGTATTCTCATAGTGGAAGATGACAACGACATAAATAATTTAATATGCAACACCCTGAAGGCAGAGGGATATCAATGCGAAAGAGCATTTGATGGCAAGGAAGGGGCGGACAAAATTGAACAGAACAGATATGATCTGCTGCTGCTTGATATTATGCTTCCTGAGATAAATGGTTATGAATTGCTTGACTATGTCAGGAGAATTGGGGATACTCCGGTCATAATAATATCTGCTATGGGACAGGTTGATGAAAGGATACGCGGGCTTCGTATGGGCGCGGATGATTACATATGCAAACCATTTCAGATAGGGGAGCTGCTTGCGAGAGTGGAAACCGTATTAAGACGCACTCAGCGCATGGCAGAGCGTCTGGAAATAGAGGATGTAGCTATAGATCCTAAATCACGTACGGTGACAAAGGCAGGTGAGCAGGTAGAGCTCACAGTAAAGGAATTTGACCTGTTGTATGAGCTTATGAAGAATAAGAATGTTGCACTCAGCAGGCGCAGGCTTTATGAACTTGTATGGCAGGAGGAGTATACCGGGGAGACAAGGACACTGGACTCACATGTACAAAGACTAAGAAAAAAGCTTGACTGGAATGAAAAGATTGTCACAGTTTTCAGGATTGGCTATCGTCTGGAGGTTCGCGGATGAAATTTTTCTATAAAATGTTTCTTGGAATGACAGTGATACTGGTTGTTGCACTTGGAATGATAGAATATGTGACTCTATCATATTCACTGGAGCATGCAGTGAAAAGGGAGCAGGACAGTGCACTTTCACAGCATCAGATGATAAAATACTCGATTGAAACTGTCATACTTAATATGAAGAGTGAGGATGTGGATAAGGAGCTTACAGATATGATGTCGCAGTCGGCAAAATCCATTGTTGGAGATGAAGGAGGAATGTATCTTGCCGATGATGATGGAAAAAGGATATATGCCAATTCATGTAATTATGAGCAAAAGGATATAAAGGTAAAGGATGGTACGCTTACATACAGTATAGTGTCAAAAGAGAATACTAAAGATACCGGTGAAAAGCAAAGCAGCAGATATATCCATGTCAAAAGTAGCTTTAAACTGAATGATAACAGGTATATTCTGATAACGGAAAGTGATATTACACCGGTTTTCGATGAGTCAAAGGAGCTTAGGTATAGATGCAGCGTGTACTACATTGTTATACTTGCTGTTGGTATGATGGTCATATTGATACTTTCCTGGATGATTACAAAGCCTCTTGCCGGATTAACAGCCACCACCAAAAAATTTGCAGATGGCGATTACACGGCAAGAAGTGATGTGAAGACAAAGGATGAAATAGGTGAGCTTGCAAAGGCTTTCAACGAGCTTGCGAAAAACCTTGAAAGCAAAGTTTATGAACTTCAGATGGCGGCAAAGAAGCAGGAGGATTTTACTGCAAACTTCGCACATGAGCTCAAAACCCCAATGACATCAATTATAGGATATGCCGATACCATGTATCAGAAAAAACTGTCTGAGGATGAGGTGCACAGTGCTGCCGGAGTCATACTGAATGAGGGCATGAGGCTTGAAGCATTATCATTTAAGCTGCTGGAGCTTATTACTCTTGATAAAAATGATTTCAGGCTTGAAGAGACAAGAGTATCTGAGATTATAGCAGATTGTGTGGAAACCGCACATGAAGCGGCAAGAAAGCATAATACAGAGATTGTGTACAGTGCGGATGAGGCATGGGTGTGGCTGGAATATGATCTGTTTAAGACCATGCTTCTTAATCTGATAGACAATGCAGTGAAATCAGGAGGCAGCAAGGTAGATGTATCAGGCAGACTTATTTCGCACAGTATTTATCGTATTGCAGTTTCGGACAATGGAAGAGGAATACCGCCTGAGGATATAGAGCGCATTACAGAGGCTTTTTATATGGTTGACAAGTCACGATCAAGAAGTGAGCATGGAGCAGGGCTTGGGCTTGCACTTGTATCAAGGATTGCTAAGCTGCATGATACAAAAATCCATTATGAGAGTGAGTCAGGTAAAGGAACCAGGGTGTATTTTGACATGAAAGCGGAGGCATTGGATGAGAAGTAAGCATTTATCAGTGCGCAAATGTATTGATAAAAAACCGGATAAAATCAAGGGAATAGTGTGTATATGCATTATTCTGGTAGTTGTATGTGCGGGAAATATGATACCGAATTATCTGATTTCACTTAAAGCAGCAAAAATTGCCAAAACGAGTACTACGATAAGCAACGCAGATATAAGCCCCTACAGCCACTCTATTTCAGCTGAAGAGAGGCTTACAAAGATGATGTCTCTGATGCAGGATAATGTAAATGAGCTGTGGAATGGGAAATATAGTGAGAAAAGGGAACCGTTGGATACTGAGATTCCGGTGGGACAGGCTTATACGGCTATTCAGACTTTTCTGAAGGGTGCCTGTGAGTTGCAGAAGCAGTCAGGTATTATGCAGATGCTCGGTGAAGACGATATAGTTATGCTCCAAAGCCTTGAAAGTAACTATTCAAAGGATACAGACAGCGAAACAGAACAGACATATGAAGCAGCTCCTTGGCAATATGGTGCAGCAGTTGCTTTGGATGATAGCTTTGACAACACAATATCAGATTATTTTGTAACATCGGATATAAGCAAGGAATTATCGGCGTGGATATTTATAATTTCATTTGAAGATACGAGAATGCTGGCCGCTGTTGATGCGGTGCTTGGTGTACCGTTTTATATTACATATTATTGTGCAGATGTGGATAGTCCTAAGGCACAGGCTGCAGTGATGAGAGATTTATATGCAAAGACATATGGCAGCGATTATTCTATGGGTGATCCAAAAGAGTCTGAATCAAAAATAGATTCTTCCTTTGAGACAAATATAATAGAGAATTTTTATTATGGGAATAATTATACGCAAGGGGATGATGAATATACCGGTTTTGAATCTTATGTATACTCTTGTTCATCGGACAAGCTGCAGATGGAATATCAGGTTATTACAAGAATCCAAAGATTTGAAAAAAAGGGAAAGCAAGTGTCATCATATAATTCGCGTGTTAATATATGTCTGTACTAACCGGATTAAAAAGCTCTCTGTGCAATGCACGGGAGCTTTTTAAATTGCATGCAAGCATCAATGATACCTTTTGACCCTCATTTTATAATACAGTAATTATAACAGTATCATTTAGTGCATGATTTGTACAATTTATTACATTGCTCTTTGCAAGGGTTTTGTTATATCTTAGATATAACAAAGCAGTTATCGTTCTCGGTTTTATATATTAATAATTGGAAAGTGAGGAAAAATATGAACGCTGATATGAAATGGCTTGATAATCCGGAAGTGTTTAAGGTAAATCAATTGGAACCACATAGTGATCATTGCTATTATCTGGATTATTCAGACATGAAAAAAGAAAAAAATCCATTATTACAGTCATTAAATGGTCAATGGGAGTTTGCTTACAGCAAAAATGTGATGGAAAGACCTGTTGATTTTTATAAGGAAACATTTGATGCATCAGGATTCGATAAAATTATGGTTCCCGGACATATTGAACTGGCTGGATATGATAAAATACGTTACATCAACACTATGTATCCGTGGGAAGGAAAAGAGTACCACAGAGGAGCATATAGTATGGAGGCAACCGGAGCAGAAGAAGGAATGTTCTCAGAAGCACAGTATAATCCGGTAGGCTCTTATATCAAATACTTTGATTTGGACAGGAGTATGTGTGGAAAAAGAATCCATATATGCTTCGAAGGTGTAGAAGAAGCTATGTATCTGTGGCTTAATGGTCAGTTTATAGGTTATGCAGAGGACAGCTTCACACCTTCTGAGTTTGATCTGACACCATATATTAAGGAAAAGGGAAATGTTCTGGCAGTGCAGGTACATAAGATGAGCACGGCGGCATTTTTAGAGGATCAGGATTTTTTCAGATTTTTTGGAATTTTCAGAAATGTTACTTTGAAGGCAATTCCTGATGTTCATCTGGAGGATGTATGGTTCAAACCTGTGTTAAATCAAGATAATGAAAGTGGAAGCGTATCTGTCAGCATGAAGGTATCCGCTACTGACAGTCAGAATGTAACTGCTGGCTTTATTTTAAAAGACAGAGAAGAAAATATATTAGTTGAGAAGTCATTACAGTTAAATAAAGAAAACGACCATTTGGAAGGCACGATTTGTGTTGACTTGGAAAGTGTCAAGCTGTGGGATAATCATAATCCATATTTATACCATGCTTATGTTGAGCTTAAAGCAGAGGATGGTTCACTTGCCGAGGTAATTCCTTATGATATCGGTTTCAGAAGAATAGAGATTATAGATAAAGTAGTCTATTTGAATGGAAAACGTCTTGTTATCATGGGAGTAAACCGTCATGAGTGGAATGCAAGAACAGGAAGATGCATTGGTATAGAAGACATGAAGGCAGATATATCATGTATGTTAAGAAACAATATTAATTCTGTGCGTACCTGTCACTATCCTGACCAGATACCATGGTACTATATGTGCGACGATGCAGGTATTTATGTGATGGCAGAAACGAATCTGGAGAGCCATGGCTCATTCCAAAAACTAGGGGCAATCGAACCGTCATGCAATGTACCGGGATCTATTCCACAGTGGAGAGATGCAGTGCTTGAGCGTGCAAAAAACAATTTTGAAACTTTTAAAAATCATACATCCATCCTTTTCTGGTCATTAGGAAATGAATCCTATGCAGGAGATGACATTGAGGCAATGAACGTTTATTTTGCTGAAAAGCAGGATGGAAGATTAGTTCACTATGAAAGCTCTTATTATAATAGGGCATATGAGGATACTATTTCTGACTTGGAGACCAGAATGTATGCAAAACCTGAGGATGTAGAGGAATACTTGAATAACAGTCAGAAGAAACCGTATATTTTATGCGAATTCATGCATGATATGGGAAATTCAATGGGTGGACTTGGCTCTTATATGAAGCTGATTGACAAATACGATATGTATCATGGTGGATTTATATGGGATTTTATTGACCAGGCAATTATGGTAAAAGATCCGGTGACAGGAAAAGACGTTTTACGCTATGGTGGAGATTTTGATGATAAACCGGCAGACTATGAATTCTCAGCAAATGGAATCGTATTTGCTGACAGGAAAGAAAAACCGGCAATGCAGGAAGTGAGGTATTACTATGGCTTATACAGATAAATTAAGAGTGGTATATGGCGACTATACACTTGGTGTACATGGTGAAGGCTTTGATTATATTTTCTCTTATGCACAGGGAGGACTGGAATCTATTGTTAAAAATGGATATGAGTGGCTGTACCGTTGCCCAAAGCCTACTTTTTGGAGAGCATTGACAGATAATGACAGGGGAAGCAAGTTCCATATTAAAAGCGGAAGCTGGCTTTCAGCAGATATGTTCATTGACTGTAAGGGAGTACAGGTGATCATGGATGGCAAGGAGCAAAAACCATATGCACCTGATAATAACAGCTATGGCGGTGATGTTTATGCTGATGAAATTATTGTAAAATATACATACGAGACCATAACAACTCCGGCGACAACTGTTCTTGTGAGCTATAGCGTTGATGCGTCCGGAAAGATTCGCGTGGATGTACATTATAATGGAGTACAGGGGCTCCCTGAATTCCCTGTATTTGGAATGAGATTTATTATGCCAACATTGGCTGACAAATATTTATATAAGGGACTCTCCGGAGAAACATATCCTGACAGAAAAGCAGGTGCACAAGAAGGCGTCTATGAGATAGGTGATCTGAGTCTTACACAATATCTTGTTCCGCAGGAATGTGGTATGAGAATGGATACAGAGTGGCTTGAAATTACAAGACATACGGATCTTGATAACAGCAGGACAGATAGCTCGTCACAGACACTGCGCATTGAAAAGAATGATGAAAAATTTGCATTTTCTTGTCTGCCTTATACCGCATCTGAGATTGAAAACGCTCTTCACCATGAAGAACTGCCACCGGCAAGAAGAACTGTTTTATGCATATATGGCGCAGTAAGAGGTGTTGGAGGTATCGACAGCTGGGGAACTGATGTGGAAGAGGATTATCGTATCAGTGCGGAGACTGATAAGGATTATTCTTTTACAATCTGTTAGTCATTCATTAAAAAGATAAGTATAGGAAAAAATTGGCATTATAATATTGCTTTTGTCTTTTTATTATGTATTTCTGGCTCTGTATTCAGAAGGAGAACATCCTTTTTGTTTATGGAACAATCGACTGAAGTATAGTGGATTATTGTATCCGACAATGCCTGCAATCTCGTTTATAGAGTAGGATGTCGTTTCGAGCAACACCTGAGCATTTGTCATCCTGAGTGATGTGATAAATTGTATTGGTGTACTACCTGTGTATTTTTTAAAGCTTCGAATAAACCAGCTTATGCTCATACCAATTGATGAAGCATATTCCTCCACGTTAATAGCGCGGTTGTAGTTTGTATTGAAATATGTAATGGCTGTATCCATCTGGCTGTCAAGGAATTCATTTCTGATTACATGCTCAGTTGTTATTTTACGGTTAAATATAATCAAAAGGTGTCGTAGCAAAAGCATGAGCATTTCCTCATAATTGTCCTGACATCTTTGAAGCTCTGTAATAATCCTTTTGAAAACCTGTTCATATTCAAGAGATGTTCCAACATTAAAGACTCTTTTATTGTCTGTAAATCCGTATTTTCTTAAAGTGTTTTTTACGTCGCTTTCGGTAAAGTGAAGCCAATATATCTGAGTCTTATCCTTACCATAAAATTCATATTTTTGAAGCTCTTTTGGGCGAAATAACACTATATGTCCTGCTGGAATGATTGTCTCATTTTCAGGATTGTCAAAGTGGAAATGAACAAGACCGGATGATATGTATATAATCTGGTAATCCAGTCTTCCCCTTGGCCTGTAAGTAGGCATCTTAGGATGTTGTGACAGGCGATAGGTTCCGCAGCTTCCTACAATCAGAGGGCGGCTTTTATCTTTAAAATCTTTATGTGAATGATTCAAATATCCCGTGTTAATATACATTACACACCTCCATTCGAATTATAGCATTTTATGCATGCTTTGTCTATTTGCATTTATGGACAAAATGTTTAGAGCATGATATTGTGTATTGATTACGTTTCAAATGGAATTGAGTCAAATAGCTGTGAAACTGTAGTGTTTGATAAGTATCATTTTGTGCATATTACAGCCTATTATGTTTATAGACAAAATTTGCACAAATATATAAAATTAGTATAGCTGTTAAAGATAAAACAAAGTAATTAATTGGAGGTTTTTCATGGAAGAAAAGACGTACTTAAAGTGGTACAACAAAATTGGTTATGGTTCCGGTGATATTGCAGGAAATGTAGTATATGCATTCCTGACATCCTTTGTTATGGTATATCTTACAGATACTATAGGACTTGCATCGGGAATCGTTGGAACATTAATCGCAGCATCTAAATTATTTGATGGTTTTACAGATGTTTTCTTTGGGTCACTTATTGATAAAACACATACAAAGCTCGGAAAAGCAAGACCTTGGATGATTTATGGCTATATAGGTTGTGCTTTGACACTTGTAGCAGTTTTTGCAATTCCTACAAGCTGGGGCAGGACTGCTCAGTATGCATGGTTCTTTATAGCATATACATTATTGAATGGTGTATTTTATACAGCAAATAATATTGCATATTCTGCACTTACTTCGCTGGTAACAAAGAACAGTAAAGAGCGTGTACAGATGGGCTCTTACCGTTTTATTTTTGCCTTTTCAACCAGTCTTATAATTCAGTCTATAACAGTTGCATTTGTTGATGTATGCGGTGGAGGTGCTGCTGCATGGAGATTCGTAGCTATTATTTATGCTTTGATAGGCCTTGTAGTAAATACAATTTCAGGATTGTCGGTTAAGGAGCTTCCGGAAGAGGAGCTTAACTCCGGAATAGAGAACGATGAAGAAAAGAAGTATGGTCTTGTTCAGGCATTTAAGCTGCTCGTTAAGAATAAGTACTATATGATGATTTGTGGAACTTATATTTTGCAGCAGTTATACAGTGCTATGATTGGTGCAGGTATTTATTATTGTACATGGGTTCTTAAGAATAAAAATCTGTTTGGTGTATTTGCGTGGGCTGTAAATATTCCTCTTATAATAGCACTTATTTTCACACCAACTCTTGTTGGAAAGTGGAAGGGAATGTATAAGCTTAATAAACGTGGATATATTCTGGCTACGATAGCAAGAACACTTGTGATTGTAGCAGGATACATGGGAAGCGTTCCACTGATGATGCTGTTTACTGCAGTTGCAGCATTAGGACAGGGACCTTGGCAGGGAGACATGAATGCAGTAATTGCCGAGTGCTCTGAGTATACTTACCTGACTCAGGGAAAGAGAGTAGATGGAACTATGTATTCATGCACATCACTTGGAATCAAAATTGGTGGTGGAATTGGAACAGCTATTGTAGGATGGCTGCTTGAAATCAGTGGTTATGTAGGTACAAATGCGACTCAGCCGGCATCTGCAATTACTATGCTTCAGGTAATGTATTTATGGTTACCATTTGTATTTGAGATTCTTATTACAATTCTTCTTTCAAAGATGAATGTAGAAGCTGCAAATGAAAAGCTTAGAAGAGAAAAAGGAATTGAATAATTATCGTATAATATAGGAGAGATGATCTGAGTGCATTTAACGTATGAAAATACAAATGAAGAGATTATTGCAGTAAAGCGGAAGCCACGGCACCAGCCACCACATCTGCATAATGCAATGGAAATTGTATGCGTTACGAAAGGAACATTAGAGCTTGGTGTAGGACAGGAGCTGTATCACATGGAAACAGGTGATATAGGAGTGGTATTTCCTGATGTTATACATCATTATCAGGTGTTTTCATCAGAAGTCAATGAGGCGGTTTTTATTAATGCTCCACAAATGATTTTTGGTAGATTTGAAAATGTACTGCGGAATAATGCTCCACAATATCCTGTTGTAAAAAGTGATGTTATTCCGGATGAAGTGTACAGAGCAGTGGAATCCATAATAGATACCGGGCAGAATGATATATGGGTTGTTCAAGCTTATTTACAGATTATACTTGCAAGATGTATTCCGATGATGAAATTGGTGGAAAAGAGCAAAATTGGCAGCGATGATATAATATACCGTACCGTATCATATATTTCTGCCAATTTTAATAAGAGTATATCACTTGATGGAATGGCACATGACCTTGGCGTGAGCAAATTTTCATTATCAAGATTGTTTTCAAAGACATTCCACAGCAGTTTTAATCAATATGTGAATGAGACGCGTCTGGGGTATGCCTGTCAGAGAATTGAAACTACAGATGATACCCTGACAGAAATCTCGATGGACAGTGGTTTTGGAAGTCTTAGAACCTTTAATCGTGTTTTTAAAGAAAAATATAGATTGACACCAAGCGAGTATAGAAATAAATTACAAATTTGACTAAAAAGCTCTCTGTGCAATGCACAGGAGCTTTTTTATATGTAGACCTCTATTTATTTGTGCTGTCTGCATCAATTACAGACTGAATCTGCTTCATAAGGGCATCATAGTTGTCCTTGTTATCAATTCCGCCGAGCATTGGTTCGCCTACAATATTGCCATTTCTGTCAACAAGTATAGTTGTTGGAAAGGCCATGATTTCTGAGGCATATTTACCGGCAGCGCTAGAGGAGTCAATTGACAGATTACGATATTTGACACCCTGGCTTTCAAGAACAGAGGCAGCCTCTTTGATTGCTGTTTTATTGCCATCGAAGGTCTCAGTGTTGATGCCAACAACTTCTCCGCCCATTGATTTGATAGCATCATTTAATTCGTTAAGCTTGGATAATTCAGCGACACATGGTTTGCAGCCGGTAAACCAGAAATTGACGACTGTTACTGCATTACCGGAAAACAGGCTGTCATCAACCTTATTGCCATCAAAATCCTCACCGGAAAAATCACTGAATACAGATGAGGCTTTAGAGCTGTCCTTCTTGTTATCGTCTGATGATTTATTTTTGTTTTCAAGCTCTGCTATCTGTTCCTCGATTTTTCGTATGGTTTCAATATCCTCATTAAGTGTTTTAAGCTCATCGTCTGTGAATGAATTCTTGTTTGATTCTACGGTACCGGCAAGATAATCAGCATAATTTCCGTTTGGATCGGCGTCACTTTTGTTCATCATGCCAAATGCCTTGTTCCACACATCAGCGTGATCTGCAAAAAGCTGATTTTCCTGCTGATATAAATCATCAAGCCTGGAATCTGATTTGCCGGCTTCAGTCTGAGTGTTCTTAGAATCTGTTGTGGAAGCTTGCTTTACGCCACATGCTGTAAGTGATAATGCTATGCAGAGTGTAAAAATAGAAATAAATGATAATTTGTTTTTCATGAGTAATTTCTCCTTTAAAAATAATAGTAAAATGTTTAATAGTTATCTGTTGTCATTTTTTTGACATGATTTTCCCATAAACCGGTAGCAGATGGCGTCCTTCGGACAGGCCTTTATGCAGGCACCGCAGCGTATGCACTCGGGGTGATCCGGTGTCTTACACACATCCACATCCATCTTACAGGCCTTTGAGCATTGACCGCATCCGACACATTTGCTGCTATCAACGGTGATTTTGAGCAGGCTGACCTTATTAAATAATGAGTAGATTGCTCCAAGCGGACAAATCCATTTACAGAAGGGCCTGTAAAATAAGATACTTAGTACAATCACTGCAATTAAAATCATACACTTGAAAGAAAAAAGCTTTCCCAGCGCAGAACGGATAGCAGCATTTCCAATAGATAACGGTATAGCACCCTCTAAAACACCCTGAGGACAGATATATTTGCAGAAGAACGGGTCTCCCATTCCTATAGAGTTCGTTACAAGCATCGGAAGAAGTATAACGAAAACAATAAGAATGACATATTTTAGGTACCTAAGAGGCTTTAGTTTGGCTGTGGATAATTTCTTTCCGGGGATTTTATGAAGTAAATCCTGAAACCATCCAAATGGGCACAAAAAACCACATATAAATCTGCCGAGAGTTACACCGAGTAAAATAAAAAATCCGGTTATGTAGTATGAAAACTTAAATTTTGATGATCCGACAACTGCCTGAAATGCCCCTATTGGACAGGCTCCTGTCGCGGCAGGGCAGGAGTAGCAGTTTAATCCGGGTACGCATACTGTTTTTGCATTGCCCTGATATATTTTACCCTTAAATAAATTTGGAATATGAATATTGGTCAGCAGCGTTGCTGCGGCCTGTATCCAGCCACGTATTTTTGCCAGTTTTCTTGATAGTAATTTCTTTTCCTTATCCAATTCCGACACACTCCAGACATAGTTTTATTGCTTTACCAAGCACTGTAGCCGCCTCACCTCTGACTGCACCATAGCTTATCATGGATACACCAAGGATAAGCAGAATGATTTGACATGTTTTTTGGTATTTCAACATAATGTTGCTCCTTTTTTGTTGTATTGTTGACCAGCTGACTTTGGTATTATACAATATAGGTTGTAAAATTATTGTTAAGAAGCAGGAGAAAATTTTGAGATTATTAATTGTTGAGGATGAGAAACAAATATGTGATATGGTTGCAAAGAGCCTGTATGCTGCCGGTTATGAGGTGGATACCAGTTATGATGGGAAAGAAGCTCTTGAAAGTATACTATCGGAGAATTATGATCTGATAGTTTTGGATTTGAATCTGCCGGGGATGGATGGGATGGAGCTTCTTAAGGAGCTTAGAAAATACAATGATGAAACTAAGGTTTTGATATTATCTGCAAGAGGTCAGATTGCTGATAAGGTAGAAGGGCTGGATGCAGGAGCAAATGATTACATGGAAAAACCATTCCATCTGCAGGAGCTTGAGGCACGTATCAGAAGCCTGACAAGAAGGAAATTTGTACAGAATGATATATGTCTTAAATGCGGAGAAATAAAGTTTGATACGATTAAGCGCGAGGCATATGCAAAGGAAGAGCCGGTTCCACTGACAAGAAAAGAGAATGGTATTTTGGAATATTTACTTATCAATATAGGCAGACCGGTGAGTCAGGAGGAGCTGATAGAGCATGTGTGGGATGCCACGGCAGACAGCTTTAGCGGAGCAATCAGGGTACATATGTCTTCACTTAGAAAAAAGCTTAAGGCGAAGCTGGGATATGATCCCATTCAGAACAAGGTAGGTGAAGGCTATAAAATACGGGAGGAGTCTGACAGATGAAAAGAATGTCGCTACAGTGGAGACTTACGTGCATTACTACATTGTGTATTGCTATTATATGTGGCTGCCTGACTATGTTTGTCTATAAAAATGGTGTGCATTACATCGATTCTCTGCAGGATGCGGTAGAGTCACAGGGGGATGAAAAAGGAAACAAATCAGATGAAATATATATCAGCATACCGGACGATAAGTGGGATGAGTTTGCGGATGAATTTTCGGTTCAGGTGTACAATAATAAGGCCGACTATAAAAGAAACAGTCTGATAATCACGGTTTTGCTGGCGCTTTTGGGAGGTGTCGTCACTTATTTTATAAGCGGGCATGCACTCAGACCAATCAGGGAGTTTTCAGATAAAATTGAAGAGGTACAGGCTCAGAATCTGTCTGATTCAAGAATAGAGGAAAACAATGTTAAGGAACTGAACCAGCTGGGTATTTCTTATAATAAGATGCTTGAGCGTCTGTCGGATGCATTTGAGATACAGAGACAGTTTACTGCAAATGCAGCACATGAGCTGCGTACTCCATTAGCGCTAATGCAGGTACAGCTTGATTTATATAATTCGGCCTCTCACCCGGTAAATGATGCAGACACTTTGCAGACCATAAAAATGGTTACGGAACAAAATGATAAATTAAACAGGATGGTAAAGACTCTTCTTGACATGAGTGAGCTTCAGACGGTGGGAAGGGATGATAAAATTATATTGGATGCTATTGTTGAAGAGGTTTTGGCAGACCTTGAGCCTCTTGCCGTGGAAAAGAATATAAAGCTGATTGGAAAATGTGAGGATGCCACTATGATAGGCAGTGATATCCTTATTTACAGGCTTGTATACAATCTGGTTGAGAATGCCATCAAATATAATCATCCGCTCGGACAGGTTACAGTAACCGCATATCAGAGAAACAAGCATGTTTATCTGTCTGTAGAAGATACGGGAAGCGGAATACCAAAGGAGCTTAGGGAGAGAGTGTTCGAGCCATTCTTCCGTGTGGATAAATCCAGAAGCCGGGAGCTGGGTGGCGTAGGGCTAGGTCTTGCTCTTGTCCGTGAAATCGTTAGAGTACATGATGGCAGTATTTGTATCAAATCAGGCAAGACTGGGGGAACGATTTTCGAGGTGACTTTTG